>MDTE01183040.1_pt1 | contig 104083 bp, 103 predicted proteins | sample 811231 | NCBI WGS metagenome assembly MDTE01 (sample SAMN05326651, study PRJNA326480) | marine metagenome | isolation source: seawater | place: Indian Ocean: Red Sea | collected 2010 | reverse complement strand
GACGATAAACGAATTTCGTAATAAACATTACGGACGTGGGGGCAGTACCCACCACCTCCACCAATTTCAACTTACGGGGGTGAACTAGGATCGACGGATGTCTAAAGGCTATTCTTTCGTTCGGTATTGTTCCGCCGCAAAGGGCTAAATTATAAATGCAAATAATAAATTTGCACTTGCAGCTTAATTAATTAATTAATTAAGTTACGGGGTTTGGGGCACCTGGCAACAGAACGCCCCCTTTAAATTATTTTAATTTATTGAAAATTGTGCGGCCAGAGAGACTTGAACTCTCAAAGGAATAATCCCACTTGGCCCTCAACCAAGCCTGTCTACCAATTTCAGCATGGCCGCTTATGCGGCAGATTAAGTGAATGACAACTCTATTGCAAGTTGATAAAGTTAGCTATGGAATTTACTACTGAGATAAAAAAAGCAACAGAACCAATTTATCAAAAAATTTCTAAAGCTATACCTGAAATTGAATGGTCAGTCCATGCTCCATATATTTATGAAATTAATAAATTGAAAAAAGAAAAGAATGCAGTAATTTTAGCCCATAATTATCAAACGCCAGAAATTTATCACGGTATATCGGATTTTTCTGCGGATTCTCTAGCGCTAGCGGTTGAGGCGGCAAAAACTGAAGCAAAAATTATTGTGATGTGTGGAGTTCATTTTATGGCAGAAACTGCGAAATTAATGAGCCCTGATAAAAAAGTATTATTACCTGATATGAAAGCAGGATGCTCACTATCATCGTCAATTACAGGCGATGACGTAAGAAAATTAAAAAAAAAATATCCTGGTGTACCTGTTGTATCTTACGTTAATACTTCAGCTGACGTTAAAGCTGAAACTGATGTATGTTGTACTTCAGCGAATGCAGTTAAAATAGTAAACTCTCTTAAAAAAAGAAGAGTAATTTTTTTACCTGATGATTATCTTGCAAAATATGTAGCCTCACAAACAAATGTAGAAATTATCTCTTGGAAAGGCACATGTGAAGTCCATGAAAAATTTACAGACTATGAAATCAATGAAATAAGAAAAAATAATCCAGACATAAAAGTAATTGCTCATCCCGAGTGCCCACCTGATGTAATAAAAGCTAGCGATTTTGCTGGCTCAACTAGTGGTATGATTAAATATGTAAAAGATAATCAACCCAAGAAAGTTATGATGGTAACAGAGTGTTCAATGAGTGATAACATACAGGTTGACAACCCAAATGTTGAATTCATCAGACCTTGTAATTTATGTCCACACATGAAGAGAATTACTCTCCCAAAAATATTAGAATGTTTAAGAAACGAGTCAAATGAGATTATTATGTCAAATGATATAATTCAAAAAGCAAAAAAGTCAGTAGAGAGAATGGCAGAGATAGGCAGATAAAATCTGTGTCTAAAATAAAACTTAGTAAAAAATTTATAATCAATACATGTAAAATTGCACTTAACGAGGATTTATATCCTAATGGAGACATTACTTCAGAACTAATAAATACAAATGAAAGACGTAAAGCTAGGATAATATCAAATGAAAATGGTATAATAGCCGGTTTAGAATTTGCAAAAAATACTTTCAAAGTAATAGATAATAAAATCAAATTTTATATGAGAAAGAAAGATGGATCTAAAATAAAAAAAGGTGAAACAATAGCTGTGATTTATGGAAATATAAGAAATATTCTAATAGGTGAAAGAGTCGCCTTAAATTTTTTATCTCACATGTCTGGTATAGCATCTAAAACTAATCAATTTGTTAGATCCGTTAATAACAAAGCTAAAATATGTTGTACAAGGAAAACGATACCTGGGCTCAGGGTTATTCAGAAGTATGCGGTTAAATTAGGAGGTGGTGCAAATCACAGGTTTAACCTTAGTGATGAATTTTTAATAAAAGACAACCATATATCAGCAGGCAAAGATATTAGAGCAATAGTTATTAGAGCAATAAAAAATAAAAAAGGACGAAAAATTACAGTAGAAGTTGATAACCTAAATCAATTAAAATTAGTAGTTGGTCTAAAATTTGATAGATTACTTTTAGACAATATGAATATCACACAGTTAAAAATTGCAAAAAAACTTTGTAAAGGAAATTATGAACTTGAGGCATCTGGTGGTATTAATCTTAAAAATATAAAAAAAATAGCATCTAGCGGTGTTGATAGAATTTCAATAGGAAACTTAACACATAGTGTAAATTCTATTGATTTAAAATTAGAAACATAATTATTTTTTAATCTCGGCTTGTGCAGCTGCAAGTCTTGCAACTGGTACTCTATAAGGAGAACACGAAACGTAATCAAGTCCTGTTTCAGAACAAAATCTTATACTTTTAGGATCACCTCCATGCTCCCCACAAATTCCAAGTTTAATTTTTTTGTTTTGTTTTTTTCCATTTGTTGAAGCCAATTCAATAAGACTACCAACTCCTTCATCAATTGAAATAAATGGATCTATATCAAATATTTTATTTTCTATATAATCATTAAGGAATTTACCACTATCGTCCCGGCTGATTCCAAAAGTGGTTTGAGTTAGGTCATTAGTTCCAAAACTAAAAAATTCTGCATGTTTAGCAATATCTTTTGCTTTTAATGCAGCTCTAGGTAATTCAATCATAGTACCAACTAAGAATTTTAGTTTTATTTTCATTTTTTTTTCAACATTTTTCGCAACTTTTATGACTAAGTTTTTCATAATTTTTATTTCTTCCTCGGTAGAAACAAGTGGTATCATTATTTCCGGTATTATAGAGTTAATTTTAATTTTTTTACATTCTACAATTGCTTCAAAAATTGCCTTACATTGCATCTCATAAATTTCAGGAAAAGATATTGCCAATCTACATCCCCTATGTCCTAACATAGGATTTTGTTCATGTAGTTCTAAGATTCTTTGCTCAACATCATTGATTTCCAAATTTAGGGATTTTGAAACATTTAAAACTTCATCTTTTGTTTTGGGGAGAAACTCATGTAGAGGTGGGTCCAATAATCTTATTGTAACTGGCAAACCTTTCATAATTTTAAAAATCTCTATAAAATCATTCCTTTGATATGGTAAAAGTTTTGATAATGCTTTGTTTCTATCTTTTTTTGACTTTGAAAGTATCATTTCTCTAACTGATAAAATTCTGTCTTCGTCAAAAAACATATGTTCTGTCCTACATAGTCCAATACCTTCCGCTCCAAAATCTCTTGCTGTTTTTGTATCTAAGGGTGTTTCTGAATTTGTCCTTACTTTTAATTTTCTATAATCATCTGCCCAATTCATTACTTTTAAGAAATCACCAGTTATGTCTGGCTTAACAGTTTTAACTTTACCCAAAATTATTCTCCCTGATGTACCATCGATAGTAATGACATCACCCTCCTTAATTATTTTTTCATTAACCTTAAAAATTTTTTTATTATAATCTATTTCAATCTCACTTGATCCAGAAACACAAGGTCGTCCCATACCTCTTGCCACAACAGCCGCATGGCTGGTCATCCCTCCTCTTGAAGTAAGTATACCTTTTGCAGCATGCATACCATTGATATCCTCAGGAGAAGTTTCTATTCTTACTAAAATAGTATCTTGCATCATAGAATTTAATCTTTCAGCCTCTTCAGATGAAAATGTTACTTTTCCACTTGCGGCTCCTGGTGATGCTGGCAATCCAGTAGCGATAACTTTTAAATTATTTGTTTCATCTATTGATGGATGCAATAAATTATCTAGCGAACTTGGATCTATTCTTAGTAATGCTTCTTTTTTGGAAATTAGTTTCTCTTTAACCATATCTACAGCAATTTTTATTGCTGATTTTGCTGTTCTTTTTCCAGATCTAGTTTGAAGTATCCACAACTTGTTTTTTTCAACTGTAAATTCAACATCCTGCATATCTTTATAGTGTTTCTCAAGAAGCTTTAGAATTTTTTTTAGCTCCTTAAAAACTTTAGGCATTGTTTCCTCTAATGATTTATTTTTTGATTTTGATTTCAACCTAGAATTTTTAGTAATGTATTGAGGGGTTCTTGTCCCCGCTACAACATCTTCGCCCTGAGCGTTTAGTAAATATTCTCCGTAAATTTTATTTGTTCCATTTGATGGATCTCTCGTAAAAACAACTCCAGTTGCACAATCCTTGCCCATATTACCAAAAACCATAGATTGAACATTTACGGCAGTTCCCCAGTTAGACGGAATTTTATTTATTTTACGATATATTGTCGCTCTTTTACTCTCCCAAGATAAAAAAACAGCTGATATAGCTCCAATTAGTTGTTGTTTAACATTTTGTGGAAAATCTTTTTTAGTTTCAATTTTAACTAATTCTTTAAAATCTGAAATAAGAGCTTCCCAATCATCTGCATTTAGATCTGTATCTAGAAGAACACCTTTTGTTAGTTTATAATTTTCAATTAAATCCTCAAATTTATAATTTTCGATATTTAGTACAACGACAGAATACATCTGAATAAACCTTCTATAACTATCATTTGCAAATCTTCTATTTCCCGTTATTTTGGCTAATGCATTAACTGTTTGATCGTTCAAGCCTAAATTTAAAATAGTATCCATCATACCTGGCATTGATACCCTTGCACCAGATCTTACTGAAAGAAGAAGTGGGTTTTTGTAGTCTCCAAATTTTTTATTTATTTTTTTTTCGATATTTAAAACTTCATTATTAATCTCTTTCAACACCTTAGTATTTAATTTTTTATTATATTTATAAAATAAATGGCAAACTTCAGTTGAAATAGTAAATCCTAGAGGTACAGGAAACCCCATTCTCCCCATTTCAGCAAGATTGGCACCTTTGCCTCCCAAAATAAATTTTGGATTTTTTAGGTTTTTTATTTTTTTAGAATTAAAACTAAATACTAATTTTCTCATTATATCGTCTCTATTTTTGCAAAATTTAAATAGCTATCGAAAGTTTTGCAAACCATATTTAATAATAATAGTCTATTATTTTTAATATTCTCATCACTATCATTTACTACGACATTATCAAAAAAATTTGTTATTTCGATTTTTATAGATGCTAATAATAACAACTGGGCGTCAAAATCATTTTCAATTTTGATACTTGTAAAATTTTTACGAATATCATGAATTTTTTTATATAATTCTTTTTCGTAATCATTTATAAATAATGCAGGATCAACATTCATAGAAATATTATCAAATTTTACTGTATTTGAATTTAAAATATTAAAAGCTCTTTTATAATTTCCTACCAAATCTAAGCCGGTCTGCTTATTAATTATTTTATTTAACTTTTCAGCTTTTGTATAAATAACTAATAATTTATCTAGATTAAAGTTATTTACGGAACTTTCTACAATATCATATCTTATTCCTTTATCTTTCATATAATTTTTAAATCTTTCTAGAATAAAATCATGTAATTTACTATTTATAATTTTACTATTTAATTCAATTGATTGTTCTTTAAAAATTTGCTTAGAAAAATTAATTATCTCATTTAATTTTATATTTTTTTTATTTTCAATTAATATTTTTATTAATCCAATTGCCAATCTTCTTAATGCATAAGGGTCTTTTGAACTCGAAGGAAATAAATTCAAACCAAAAAAGCCAACTAATGTATCTATCTTATCGCTCAAAGATAAAGTTACACTATAAATATTTTTAGGTATTTTGCTATTATTGCCAGTTGGCAAATATTGCTCTTTGATTGCTAAGCAAACATCTTTATCAAAACCTTGCATTTCAGCAAAATAACCTCCTATTATCCCCTGTAATTCAGGAAATTCACTTACTAAATCGGAAAGTAGATCTACTTTACAAATTGAAGAGGCAATTTCTATTTTATCTTTACTTATTAAAAATTCATCAGAAATTAAACCTGCTAATTTTTTTAGTCTTTGTGCTTTATCAAAATAATTACCTAGACCTCTAAAATAATTTACGTTTTTTAACAGAAATACCTGTTTAATCATATTTTGAGACTTATTTTTTTTCCAAAAATATTCAGCATCAGATAATCGTGCTCTTACAACATTTTCGTTTCCTTCCTTTATTATCCCCATTGGGTCCTTACAATCTGAAACAATAAAAAAATTATTAGTTAATTTGTTGTTTTTGTCATAAGTTAAAAAATATTTTTGATGATACTCTATAGTTAAAATTATTAATTCCTGCGGCATTTTCAAAAACTTTTCATCAAAGGAACACAAAGCTACATTCGGTTTATCGACTATATTGACAACCTCGTCTAAAAGTTTATCTTTTATAATCAAATTAAGTCTTTTAGATGCTGAAATTTTGTTTAAAGCATTATCTATAAATTTTTTTCTTTGATTATGATCTAGGATAATGCCTTTGGTTTTAAAATATTTTATATACGAATCAAAATTTTTAAAAACTTTTAAGGTTTGTTCATGATTTTTGTCAATATAAGTTCTATTGATATTTTTTAAGTGAAAATAATTAAAATTTAACTTTTGACCATCATATAAAGCCATAATTGATTTTAATGGTCTTCCCCAAATTAAATCATAATTCCCCCATCTCATTGATTTTTGCCATTTAATTTTAGACAAAAATTTAGGAATATTATCCTCTAATAATTTCTTAGTTTTAACTTTTTCTAAAGGTTTTTTATAAAAATAAAACTCTCCATTTGGAGTTTTTTTTTTTATTAATTTTGACTTTGATATTTTATTAGATTTTATAAATCCTTTAATTGCTTCTTCAGATGAGTTTGTATTTGGTCCTTTTAATTCTATAGGCTGTCTAATTATTAAAGTTTCAATTTTCTTGAAGAATATTATAAGTCTGTTTGGTGTTGAAATTGCAGAAAAATTTTTGTCATATTTTATTTTTTCTTGATTTAAAAAATCGATTAATATTTTTAATAAATTTTCTCGTGCTGAAATCTGAAGTTTAGGTGGAATTTCTTCGCTAAATAGTTCTAAAAAAAATTCAGACATTTACTCATTTCCTTTTAGCCATATTTGTCCTACATTTTTTACAATTTCTCTAATTTTTGATATAAAATCTGCTCTTTGGGCAATACTTATAGCACCTCTTGCATCTAAAATATTAAATACATGACTAGCTTTTAAACTTTGATCATAAGCTGGCAGAGGTAGATTGTTCTCTAATAAATTTTTTGCCTCTTTTTCAAAAATACCAAAGATAGTGAGTAAATTTTTCGTATCTGCCATCTCAAAATTGTATTTAGAAAATTCTTTTTCTGATTGGTAAAATATATCGCTGTAAGTTATACCTTCATCATTCCAAATAAGTTCAAACACACTCTTTTTTTTTTGAGTAAACATACAAATTCTCTCTATACCATAAGTTATTTCGACTGAAATAGGTTTGCATTGTATCCCAGCCATTTGTTGAAAATAAGTAAACTGAGAAATTTCCATCCCATCACACCATACTTCCCATCCCAATCCGGCTGCACCTAAGGTAGGACTTTCCCAGTCATCTTCAATAAATCTTATGTCGTGCTTATCCTGATCAATGCCAATTGAGTTTAAACTATTTAAATATAATTTTTTAATATTGTCAGGAGATGGTTTTATAATTACTTGAAATTGATAATAGTGATGAAGCCTGTTAGGATTTTCTGCATATCTTCCATCTGTAGGTCTTCTGGACGGTTGTACATAAGCTGCTCTCCAAGGCTTAACTCCCAGTGATTTTAGAGTGGTTGCTGGATGAAATGTTCCTGCACCAACTTCGATATCATATGGTTGTAAAATAACACATCCATGTTTGCTCCAGAAATTTTGGAGATTAGATATTGTGCTTTGAAATGTTAACGATTTTTTTTTTTTTAGAAACCATATTTTTGCCAGATAGATTTTTCCTCTACTAAATTTATTACTTTTTCAAAATTTGAATTGGAAGATAATTTTCTAGCAAACCAACTTTTATTTTTCTCTAATTTTTTTATTAGGATATCCTCTCCATATTTCTTTCTAAGAATTTCATTTACATTTCCTATCCCATCAATTAAACCCAATTCTAAAGCTTTTCTTCCAGACCAAAATTCTCCAGTAAATAATTCAATTCCTTTATCTTTATTTAATTTATTTGATCTACTTTTTTCCACTACATCTATAAAATCTTTATGAAGATCTAATTGTATATTTTTCAATCTTTGTATATCTTCCTGTTTTTCATCTAAAAAGGGATCTAATGTGCTTTTATTTTTTCCTGCAGTATATACTCTTCTTTTAATACCGATCTTTTCAATTAAATCTTTGAAACCAAAAGAGGAATATATTACTCCAATAGATCCAATAATTGAACTTTGGTTGGCATAAATTTCATCACCCGCACAAGATATAAGGTATCCTCCAGATGCAGCAAGATCTTCTGCAAAAATTATAACTTTTTTATTATTTTTTTTTGCATTGTATCTTATGAAATCGTGAACAAGATGTGACTGTACTGGGGATCCACCTGGAGAGTTTATGGAAATGGCTACTGCCGGAGATTTTTTAATAGAGAAAGCTTTTTTTATAATTTCTTCATATCCAGATAAATCGATACCTTGTCTAAATTTTCCAACATTCCCTATAACACCTGAAAGTCTAATTAATGGAATGATTTTTTTTTTTTTGAAAATTGAAAACATATTAATGCTTATAAAATTTTTTAATGAATATAAAGTCTACTTATAGTTGAAGTTTTAGGTGCGTCAATTGATAAGTATATTAATAATTAATATGTAATAATTTTAATATATGGGGACTGTAGTACAATTACACACTAAAATTAACAACTCTTATTCTGATCTTAAAAATTCTGTAGAAGATAAGCTAATTCTGGTGGATGAAAAAATTAAACAGAAATTAAGTAGTAAAGTTAATTTGGTAGATGAAATGACTAAATATCACATAAATACTGGAGGAAAAAGGATCAGGGCTTTGCTAACTTTAGGCTCAGCAAAATTGTGCGGTTATACTAAAGGAAGTAGAGATATAAATTTAGCAGCTTGTGTTGAACTTATTCATGCTGCTACTTTAATGCACGATGATGTTTTGGATAAAGGGGAAATAAGAAGAGGAAAAAAAACATTAAATAAAATATGGGGTAACCATTCATCAATCCTTGTTGGTGACTATTTACTTAGTAGATGTTTTGAAATGATGGTAGACGACGGAGACTTAGAAATTTTAAAATTATTATCATCAACATCAGCTGAAATATCTCAAGGAGAAGTTCTTCAACTTCAACACAGTAATGAGATAGATATTATCGAAGAAACTTATCTAAAAATAATATCCTGGAAAACAGCCTCATTATTTTCTGCATCTACAAAAGTTGGAGCGATTTTATCTAATACGGAAAATAAATATAAAGAGGCTTTATCTTCTTATGGTAAAAATTTAGGTTTAACATTTCAAATAGCAGACGATACCCTGGACTATAACTCCGAACTTAAAATGTTTGGTAAAGAAGTAGGTAGTGATTTTTATGAAGGTAAAATTACATTACCAATCATACTTTTGTATCAAAAAATTAACCCTAAGGAAAAAGATTTTGTCACAAGAATTTTTATGAAAGAAGCTAGAAACAAGAGTGAATTAGATGCGGTATTAAAAATGATAAAAAAATATAACATTATAAATGACTGTTATAAAAAAGCAGAGCATTTTATAAATATTGCGTCAAACTCTTTAAATATATTTAGAGATTGTAAAGAAAGAGAAACTTTAAAAAGTTTAACTAATTTTAGTTTAGAGAGAACATTTTAGGGGCTTAATAAATTTTTATCCCAACTATTATCTGAATTTTTTTTATACTGCAATCTTTCATGAACTCTATTTTCACCATCTAACCAAAATTCAATTGTATTAGGATTTAAACACCACCCAGACCAATAATTTGGTCTAGGAACATTATTTATGTCTGGATATTCTTTTTTGTATCTATCAATACTTTCATATAACTCTTTTCTATTTTGTAAAATTGAGCTTTGATTAGATGCCCATGCACCTATTTTACTGCCATATGCTCTTGATTTGTAATAATCGTCTGCTTCATTTTTTTTTACAGAATTTATTGTTCCAACTATTCGAACTTGTCTCAATAAGCTTTTCCAATGAAAACACATGGATGCATTAGGATTATTTTTTAAATCTATACTCTTTTTGCTATTTAAATTGGTATAAAATACAAATCCTTTTAGACTATAATCTTTCATTAAAACCATTCTAACTGAGGGTACTGAGTGTTTATCTGATGTAGCTAAAGCAACTGCATTAGGATCATTTATTTCAGACTTTTTTGCTTCTTCAAACCATTCTTTAAACAATTCTATTGGTTTATCTGTATCTCCAAAGCAAATATTCAATCCAAGTGAATTTTTTTGATTCATAATTTAAACAAAATAATTTATATAATATATTTATGTCTTTTAACACATTTGGAAAAATATTTCGTTTTACAACTTGGGGAGAGTCCCATGGCCCGGCCATAGGTTGCGTAGTAGATGGTTGCCCTCCAAAAATACCATTATTAGAGCAAGACATACAAATTGAACTTAACAAAAGGAAGCCTGGACAATCTAAATTTACTACCCAAAGAAAAGAAGATGACAAGGTGCAAATATTATCTGGGGTTTTTGAGGGTAAAACAACGGGAACTCCTATCTCGATGATTATATATAATAAAGATATGAGATCTAGAGATTATGAAACAATAAAAAATAAATTTAGACCAGGACATGCAGATTATACATACTTTAAAAAATACGGTATTAGAGACTTTAGAGGTGGTGGAAGACAGTCAGCAAGAGAGACTGCATCAAGAGTAGCAGCGGGGGCTATAGCAAAAAAAGTTTTAATTAGTAAGATTGGAAAAAAATTTGATGTTATTGGAGCTGTTACACAATTGGGAATCTTAGGTTGTAATTTAAAAAATTGGAATGATAAATTTATAAGAAAAAATTCTTTATTTTGCCCAGATAGATCAATCATTAAATTATGGGAAAAATATTTATTAAGCATAAGAAAGGCTGGATCGTCTTGCGGGGCAATAATTGAAATACGAGCTAGGGGAATACCAGTAGGCTTAGGAGCGCCTATATATTCAAAATTAGATATGGACTTAGCTTCTGCAATGATGAGTATTAATGCTGTCAAAGGAGTTAATATTGGATCTGGCATGAATTCAGCACAATTGACTGGTGAAGAAAATTCAGATCAGATATTTAAAAAAGGAAAAAAGATTACTTTCGATTCAAATAACGCAGGTGGGATTTTAGGTGGTATTTCTTCAGGGCAGGAAATTATTGTTTCATTTGCAGTTAAACCTACATCTTCAATACTTTCATCAAGAAAAACAATAGATAGGTTTGGGAAAAACACATCTATATCTGTTAAAGGAAGACATGATCCGTGCGTAGGTATTAGAGCTGTCCCGATAGGTGAGGCAATGATGAATTGTGTTTTATTAGATCATTATCTCATGCATAATGCTCAATGTAAGGACTAATTTATTTTTTTTATAATAACTTTTGAATTTAAAGCATCCAAAACTTTGTCAACAATACTGCTTGAGTCTAATCCAGCAACTTTATACATTTCCTCTGGTTTATCTTGGTCAATAAATTTATCTGGAAAAATCATTGATCTAAATTTTAAATTATTATCTAATAAATTTTTTTCTGAAAGAAAATGAGAAACATGTGAACCAAAGCCACCAATAGATCCCTCCTCTATTGTTATAAAAACATCATGATCATTTGCGACTTGCCAAATAAGTTTTTCATCTAAAGGTTTTGCAAATCTAGCATCTATAATTGTAGGATTTATGCCTCTTTTATTTAATATTTCATTAGCTAATATTAATTCATTCAATCTTGCTCCGAAGTTTACTATCACAATTTCTTTACCATTTTTTATAACTCGTCCTTCCCCTATTTTTAATTTTTGGTCAATAGTTGGTAATTTAACTCCTGAACCATTTCCTCTTGGGTATCTAAACGCGCATGGTCTATCATTTATATCAACTGAAGTATTTATCATCTTAACTAACTCAGACTCATCACTAGCGGCCATAACTACAAAGTTTGGCAATGTAGATAAATAGGTAATATCGAATGAACCAGCGTGTGTTGGACCATCTGCACCAACTAGTCCTGCTCTATCTATTGCAAATCTCACTGGCAAACTTTGAATTGCTACATCGTGAACAACTTGATCATATGCTCTTTGTAAAAATGTGGAATAGATAGCTGCATAAGGTTTATATCCTTCAGTTGCTAATCCAGCTGCAAAAGTAACAGCATGCTGTTCAGCTATACCTACGTCAAACATTCTTGATGGAAACTTTTTTCCAAATATGTCCATACCAGTCCCTGAAGGCATCGCAGCTGTAATACCAATTATTTTACTATCTTTTTCTGCGTGCTCAATCAATGTATTCGCGAAAACCTTAGTATAGGATGGTATGTTAGTCTTTGATTTTTCTTGTTTTCCAGTTGAAACATTAAATTTTGAAACACCATGATATTTATCCTCAGAATTTTCAGCGAAACTATAACCTTTGCCTTTTTGAGTCTTAACATGAATCATAATTGGACCTTGATAGTTTATATCTCGAGCATTTTGTAAAACTGGAATTAATGCATCAATATCATGACCATCTATAGGACCAACATAGTAGAAACCCATAGAATTGAAAAGTGTTCCACCTGTTACTGCCGATCTTAAAAAGTCCTCTGCTTTACCTGCTTTTTTAGAAAATCTTTTTGAAAATGCTGATATAATTAACTTAATTGTCTCTCTTAAGCTAAAATAAATTTTGCCAGATAAAATTTTAGCAAGATAACTTCTCATTGCTCCAACTGGTTTAGCAATTGACATATCATTATCGTTTAATATTACAATTATTTTTGTTTTGCTGGCTCCGGCATTATTCATTGCCTCATAAGCCATTCCAGCGCTTATAGCTCCATCGCCGATTACTGATATTACATTTGAAGATTTGTTAGATAATTTATTTGCTATCGCAATTCCAAGTCCAGAGGAAATAGATGTTGAGCTATGTGCAGCTCCAAATGGATCGTATTCACTCTCTGATCTTTTTGTGAAACCTGATAACCCTTTCCCTTGTCTTAAAGTTCTTATTTTATTTTTCCTTCCAGTTAAAATTTTATGTGGGTAGGCTTGATGGCCAACATCCCAAATTAATTTGTCGTTTGGTGTATCAAATATATAATGCAAAGCAACGGTTAACTCAACCACTCCTAATCCAGCACCTAAGTGTCCTCCAGTTTGTGAAACTGCACTAATCATTTCATCTCTTAGTTCTTTAGCTAAACTTTTTAATTCTGATTTTTTTAATTTTCTTAAATCAGAGGGAATATTTATATTATTTAAATATTTATAATTTTTATTCATTTTTTCCTTGAAAGCACATAGTTTATTGTGTCTTTTAAGTCATTAGCACTAATACCAAAATTTTTTAATTGTTTAAAAATTTTTTTTTTTAAATTATAACAATAAATAATAGTATTTTCATATCCAAGCAAACTAATAAGAGTTGCTTTGCCTTTTTTTAGATCTTTTTTTGTTTTTTTTCCTACTTTTTTTGAATTACCCTTAAAATCAATCAAATCGTCTACAATTTGAAAAAGTAGTCCAATATCAGTGCCTATTGATGAAAACTTATTAATATAAATTTTTTTATTTGATAAAATTACTGGCGCCAGACAACAAAACATAAAAAGCATTCCCGTTTTTTTTCTTTGCATATCAATTATGTTGTTTTGAGAAACCTTTTTTTTTTCATAGTTTAAGTCTAAAAATTGACCCCCTGCGACACCTGAGTGTCCAACGCACGTAGAGATTAAACTAATTAATGTATTTTTTGCATTGCTAGAAATATTTAATTTCTTCGAACTTAATATTTCATAACCAATTGTTAATAATGAATTGCCAGCTAAAATTGCAGTTGACTCTCCATACTTTTTATGTGTTGAAGGTTTACCTCTTCTAATATTGTCATCATCCATACAAGGCAAATCATCGTGTATCAATGTATATGCATGAATACATTCTATAGCTGCTCCAATTTGTATTAGTATTTTATATTTAACCTTAAAAATTTTACCAACATCTATTAGTAACTTTGTTCTTATCTTTTTTCCACCTGGTAGTAAACTATATTTCATGGGTTTCATAAGACTAGAATTTTTTTGATTGTCTAAAAAAGATTTTAAAAAGAAATTAGTATCTTTTATTACTTTAAATAATTTTTTTTTCATTTTTTTAAAATTTTGCTTATTTTATCTTTAGTTTGTTCAGATATATCTTTTGAAGCCTTCTGAAATTTTTTTTGAATTAGGTTGTTAAGAATTAAGAGTTTTTGATAATCGTCTGTAGAGTTTTCTAAATCTTTTTTATTTTCCAAATTTTTTATTAGATTATCTGCTAATTTTGTAAGCTCAATAAGAGATTTGTCATTAATATCATCTAGCAAATTTTTATCTTTCATATTAAATGTTCAATTATTACATGAAAATTAATAATTACAGAATTAAAAAATCAATCAACATTTTAAAAAATGATGGTTGTATAGGTATACCAACAGAAACTGTATATGGATTGGCTGGAAATGCCTATTCTGATATTGCAATAATGAAAATATATAAATTAAAAAAAAGACCAAAAAACAATCCTTTAATAGTTCACTACTATGATCTTAAGCTATTAAAAAATGACTGTTATATTGATGATAATTTTAAAAAATTATTTAAAAAATTTTGTCCTGGCCCAATAACATTTGTTCTTAAATTAAAAAAGAGAAGCCTAATCTCAAAAAATGTCACACATTCAAAAAAAACTTTAGCAGTAAGATTTCCAAAAAAGAGAGTTACTAGAAGTTTATTAAAGAGAATTAAGTTTCCTCTTGCTGCACCAAGTGCAAATGTATCCAATAGTGTAAGCCCAGTTACTAAAAATGATGTGATTGACGAATTTGGAAAAAAAATAAAATATATCCTGGATGGTGGCAGATCAGAGATAGGATTAGAATCAACTATTATAGATTTGACTAATAAACCGAAAATAGTAAGACTAGGTGGTCTAGATATAACGGAAATATCAAAAATTTTGAAAAAAAATATATCTTATTTTCCAAAATCAAAAAATAAATATCCGGGACAAAGTAATCTTCATTACTCGCCCGGTATACCAGTAAGTTTAAATGTTAAAAATCCAAGAAAAAATAGCGCATATATACTTATAAATAAAAAGAAAAAAAATAACAAAAATTATTTTTATCTTACTAAAAAAAGAGATTTAAACGAAGCAGGTAAAAATTTATATAAAATCCTTAGATTAATAAAAAAAAAAAAATATAAACTTATCGAGGTTGAGAATATTCCAAATTATGGCCTTGGAAAAACGATAAATGATAGATTGAAAAAAGCATCTTATAAATGACAATTGAAATTTCAAATTTATATAAGAGTTATAAAAATTTTGAAGCTGTTAAAAATTTAAGTTTTAAAATTAATTCTGGTTCTATAGTTGGTTTGTTGGGTCCAAATGGTTGTGGCAAAACTACTACCCTAGGTATGATATTAGGCTTAATTCAACCATCCAAGGGAAACGTTTTTATAAATGGTAAAGATGTCGAAAATGAAAAAAATAGAATAAAAGTATTAGAAAAAATGAATTTCATTTCACCCTATGTAGAATTGCCAAAAAAACTTACGGTAAAAGAGAATTTAATTGTTTATGGTAAAATGTATGAAGTTGAAAATTTACAAAACAGAATTGAAAATTTAATAGATGAATTAAATCTTGGTAACTTTGAAAATAGAAAAACAGGAGAATTATCATCTGGTCAAAAAAATAGAGTCTCTCTTGCTAAATCTTTGATAAATAATCCAGAAATTTTATTGCTAGACGAACCAACGGCTAGTCTTGATCCCGATACAGGTGATTATATTAGAGGCTATATTGAAAAATATGCAGTTAATAATAAGACAACAATCTTGCTTGCATCACATAATATGAATGAAGTAGAAAGATTATGTTCCAAGGTCATGATGATGAAAAATGGTGAAATTATCGACAGTGGGACGTGTAATGAATTAGTAAAAAAACATGGTAGACTTAATTTAGAGGAAACCTTTTTAAAGTTAGTTAGAGAATAATATGAATTTAAATAGAATGTACGCGTTATCTATTAGACATCTATATTTAATTAAAGGATCATTTCCGAGAATTTTAGATTTAATTTATTGGCCAACTATTCAAATAATACTTTGGGGATTCATATCAAAATTTTTTACTATGTATAGCGACTATTACACAAATACTGTAGGAGTGATATTAAGTTGTGCAATACTTTATGATTTTTTATTTAGATCCAGTATTAGTTTTAATATGTTATTTTTAGAGGAAATATGGAGCAGAAATTTTACTAACTTATTCGTAGCACCTTTAAAAGTTAGTGAAATAATAACAGCTTTAACCGCTACAGCTTTAATACGTACTTTAATTGGAATTGTGCCAGCAGTTTTATTAATGAGCCCATTGTTTGGAGTATCAATTTTAAATATGGGTCCATCATTACTTTTGCTTTTTTTATCTCTATACATTTTTGGGACCACTCTCGGAATATTAGTTACGTCTGGTCTACTTAGATTTGGTCCAGCATTTGAAAATACCGCCTGGTCTTCTCTCTTTTTATTAGCACCACTAGGATGTGTTTATTATCCACTTTCAATATTGCCAGATTGGTTACAATATATTTCAAAGTTTTTACCGTTAGTTTATATATTTGAAGAAGCTCGGTCTATTCTAATTAATAATACAGTTAATTACCAAAACATTTTAAAAGCATTGTTATTAAACTTATTTTATTTTACCGCAGCAGTCACAGTTTTTTACTTTTCTTTTTATGGAGCTAGAAAAAAAGGAACTTTGGTAAATATGGGAGAATGACTATGTGAAATTTTGGTGCGCCTGCAAGGAGTCGAACCCTGAACCTCCAGAGCCGAAATCTGGCGCTCTATCCAGTTGAGCTACAGACGCATAATTTATTAATAATATATTTTATGACCAATATCATTAATTTTATAGCAAAAGAAATAAAAGATAACACTAGAATTGATTATTATTTAAGTAAAAAATATAACAATCTAAGTAGAACTAAAATCAAAAATCTCATATTAAAAAAATTTTTAAAAATTAATGGAATAACTGTTACAGATCCCTCTAAAAAAATTAATTCAGGAGATAAGATTTACTTTGAAGCTTTTGAAGAAAAAGATGTACCTTTAAAACCTTATGATTATAAATTAAAAATTGTATATGAAGATAACGACATTATAGTAATAAATAAAAATCATGGTATTTCAATACATCCAGGTGCTGGGAATTATGACAATACTATTGTAAATGCGTTAATAAAGTATAACAAAAAAAATCTTTCTGATCTAGGCGATAAATTTAGACCTGGTATTGTACATAGAATTGATAAAGACACATCTGGGTTGATAGTAATTGCAAAAAATAACTTTTCACACATTGAATTAGCTAAACAGTTTAAATCTCACACGGTAAACAGAGTATATATTGCGATGGTATGGGGCAAACTCAGGCCAAGAGCAGGTAGGATTGAAAATTTCATAATAAGAAGTAAAAAAAATAGACAGCTTATGGAGGTTAATTTGTCAAAAGGAAAAAAAGCAATAACTAATTATAAAACTATCAAGATTTTTGAAAATGAAAAAATACCAACATTTAGTCTTGTTGAATGTAAACTTGAAACAGGTAGAACTCATCAAATTAGAGTACATTTAAGTAATAAAGGTAACTTTATATTAGGCGATAAACATTACAAGAAAAGGTTTAAAAAAATAAATAATGTTAATGAAGCTGTTCTATCTGTATTAAAAAATTTAGATAGACAATTTTTGCACGCGAAAATTTTAGGCTTTAATCATCCGCGTAACAAAAAAAAATTGATTTTCGAGTGTGAATTGCCAGAAGATTTAAATAAAATTTTAAAAAAACTAGTAAATACATGAAAAAAAGGTATTGAAAATTTAATAAATTTTAATAAATAAATATTTCAATGAAAAAAACAAATTATAATCTTCCAGCCATATCCAGTGATGGATCATTATCTGCCTATTTAGCTCAGATTAAAAAATTTCCAATGTTAGATGCTGAGGAGGAATATATGTTAGCTAAAAATTGGAGATCAACTGGAAATATTAAATCAGCGGAGAAATTAGTAACAAGTCATTTAAGATTAGTCGCTAAAATCGCAATGGGATATAAAGGGTATGGTTTACCAATAAATGAAATGATTTCAGAGGGTAATATTGGTCTAATGCAAGCTGTAAAAAAGTTTGAACCAGAGAAAGGTTTCAGATTAGCCACATACGCAATGTGGTGGATAAAAGCTTCAATTCAAGAATATATTTTAAAATCTTGGAGCTTAGTTAAAATTGGAACCACAACAGCACAAAAAAAATTATTTTTTAATTTAAAGAAATTGAAAAATCAAATCGCACCATTTGCCGAGGGCGACCTTAAAGATAATCAAGTAAAGACAATTGCAAACAAGTTGGATGTTAGTGAAGAAGAAGTAGTATCCATGAATAGAAGATTGTCTGGAAAAGAGCAATCTTTAAATGCTCCTATCGGTGAAGATGGCGAGGAGTGGCAGGATTGGGTTGTTGATAAAAATATGGATCAGGAACTCAAGATAGCTCAACAAGAAGAAATGGAACATCGAAAAGATTTGCTAAAAGACTCTATAAAAATTTTGAACGATAGAGAAAGGGAAATTTTGTACGCTAGAAGGTTGACTGAAAACCCTATAACTTTAGAGGATCTAAGTAAGAAACATAAAATTAGTAGAGAAAGAATTAGGCAAATAGAAAATAAAGCATTTGAAAAACTACAAAAACATATGTTAAATTCTGCTAAATCTAAAAATTTATTACCAGCAAATTAAATTTTAAATGGGTTTTCAATTAGTATCGTATCTTCTCTCTCTGGACTAGTGGAAATACTTGAAATTTTAGTTTCTATAAATTTTTCCAAATATTTAATGTAAATTTTTGCTTTTTTTGGAAGTTCTTTAAAAGTTTTAATGCCTTTAGTTGAGCTCTTCCATCCTTTAAACGTTTTATAAATAGGTACTACTTTTTTTTGATCATTAGTTGAAGATGGAAGATAATCAATTTTTTTATTGCCAATTTTATAAGCAACACATATTTTTATTTCATCTAAACTATCTAAAACATCTAGTTTTGTTAGTGCAATTCCATTAATACCAGAAATTTTAATAGTTTGTCTTACTAGGACACCATCAAACCAACCACATCTCCTTTTTCTACTAGTTACAGTTCCAAACTCTTTTCCTCTATTGCCTATTTCTTCACCTATTTTATTGTTAAGTTCTGTGGGAAAAGGTCCCTCACCAACTCTTGTTGTATATGCTTTAGTTATTCCTAAAACATAGTTAATTGTACTAGGTCCACATCCCGAACCAGTAGAAGCTGATGAGGCTACAGTATTGGAAGATGTTACAAAAGGGTATGTTCCGTGGTCTACATCTAGTAATATTCCTTGAGCACCCTCGAACAAAATTTTTTTATTTTTTGATTTAAATTGATCAATTTTTTTCCAAACCGGCTTGGAAAACTTTAATATTTTAGGTGCTATTTTAAGTAGATCTCCAATTAGTTTATTTTTTTTATAAGTTTTTTTTCCTAAACCTTTTCTCACAGCATTGTGATGCATTAGTACTGCCTCTAATCTGTTACTGAGATTCTGTCTAGATTTCAAATCCATTACCCGTATGGATCTTCTTCCTACTTTGTCTTCATATGCCGGTCCTATACCTCGCCTAGTTGTTCCTATTTTTGCTTTTCCAGCAATATCTTCTCTAATTTCATCCATTTCTCTATGAAAAGGAAGGATAAGACTTGCAGACTCTGATATAATTAAATTTCTTTGTGAGATTTTAATTCCCTTTGATTTCATCTCTGATATTTCATCTAGAAGAGCCCAAGGATCAATAACTACTCCATTACCAATCACAGAAATTTTATTTCTTCTAACGATTCCTGACGGAAGTAATCTTAATTTATAAGTTTTGCCTTTGATAACAAGTGTATGACCAGCGTTGTGACCACCCTGGAATCTAACTATGACATCTGCTTGATTAGATAGCCAATCAACTATTTTTCCTTTACCTTCGTCACCCCACTGTGAGCCTATTACTACTACGTTTTTCATTTTATTTTATTTAATCTTATAGAGCTAAGATGATTTATGGGTCCATTACCATTACCATAATTTGGAGCAGTTTTGATAGCATGATTAACATACTTAATAGCCGAATAACAAGAATTCTTTAAACTTTTTCCACATGCATAATTTGTTGCAATAGCACTGGATAATGAGCAACCAGTACCATGTGTACTATTAGTTGATATTTTTTTATTTTTAAATTTATATAAATTTTTTCCGTTTGAAAATAAATCATAAATTTCATTTGTATTTAAATGTGCACCTTTTAGAAGAATATTTTTTGCACCTAATAATTTAATTTTTTTTATAGCTTCAACCATATCTTCAGGATTATTTATTTTAACATTTGATAAAATTTCCGCTTCAGGAATGTTTGGTGTTATTAGATTTACTTTTTTAATTAATTTCGATTTAATAAAATTAACACATTCTTTATCAATTAACTTTTTGCCTGAAGTTGAAACCATCACTGGATCCAAAATAATTTTTTTAAATTTAAATTTATTAATAAGATTGTATACACATTTTGCAACTTTTTTAGAATGCAACATTCCAATTTTTACAGCCTGAGGACTGATATCTTTAACTGTATATTCAATTTGATTAGAAATTTCACCAATCGGTATCGGATGAATAGAATAAACCCCTAATGTATTTTGAGAAGTAACAGCTGTAATCGCTGTCATTGCATAAGAACCTAATGATGTAACTGTCTTAATATCTGCTTGGATACCTGCGCCTCCTGATGAGTCTGATCCTGCAATAATTAAAATTTTTGATTTTGGTTTCAAACTGAAATTGACCTTTTTACTATGTTAATGCAATTATTAATTAATTTTTTATCGTTTGATTCAGCCATAATTCTAATAATTTGCTCAGTGCCGGATTTTCTAACTAATAATCTTCCATTTTTTTTAATCAACATTGCTGCAAGTTTAATTGCATTTTTACATTTTAATGAATTTATTACTGACTTATCTTTTACTTTAATATTTTTTAAAACTTGAGGTGTAGGCTTAAAAACATTTAATAATTTACTCGCTTTTACTCCATTTCTCATAGAATATAATATCTCTAATGCAACAAGCAATCCATCACCTGTTGTAGCGAAGTTTCCTAAAATAATATGTCCGGATTGTTCTCCTCCCAAATTAAATTTATTTTTTTTCATTTTTTCTTTAACATATCTATCTCCTACTTTTGATCTTATAAATCTTATTTTTTTAAATTTTAAATATTTCTCTAAACCATAATTTGACATCAAGGTGCCAATTACCCCACCTTTTAAAATTTTTTTTTTTTTCCATCTTGTTGCTATAGAAGCAATAATTTGATCGCCATCAATTATATTACTTTTTTCATCACATATAATTATCCTATCAGCATCTCCGTCAAGCGCTATTCCTATATCAGTTTTATATTTCCGCACCATCCTTTGAATATTTTTTGGAAATGTTGAGCCGCAATTATGATTTATGTTTAGACCATTTGGTTTTGTGCCCTCTTGGTATACTTTTGCACCCAGAGACTTAAACAATAAGGGACCAGATTTATATGCTGCTCCATTAGCACAATCTATTGCGATTTTAATTCCTTTTAAAGTAAAAGCCGATGGGAAATTTTTTTTTAAAATTTTAATATAATTTTCGTTACCATCTTCGTGTCTTTTTACTCTTCCCAATAAATGTGACTCTGACAAATTTTTTATAATTTTTGTATCAATCAATTTTTCTATTTTTTTTTCAATTTTATCTGAAAGTTTAAGTCCATCAGGACCAAATAATTTCAATCCATTATCATGATATTGATTATGAGAGGCAGTGATCATTATGCCCATATTAGCTCTCATTTTTTTTGTTAGCATTGCTAAACCATTTGTCGGCAAAGGTCCTAGAGTTATTACATGCATTCCTGCTGAGGCTAGACCCGAAACTAAAGCTGGTTCAAGAGTATATCCAGATAAACGTGTATCTTTAGCAATTATAGCTTTTTGCTTATTTCTTTTTAAATTTTTAAAATATATTCCAGCAGCAAATCCAAATTTAAAAAACATTTCTCCATTAATTTTTTCTTTGTTGACCTGACCTCTTATTCCGTCTGTACCAAAATACTTTTTTATCATTATTCTACTAGTGATTTATAAACTCCGATACCTTGATTAATTTCATTTACATCGTGTATTCTCAAAACTTGAACCCCTTGGGACATAAGAAATAAATTTGAAGAAATTGTTCCTCCATGACGATTAATGGTATCATTATTTTTTGCTATTTCCTTTATAAATCTTTTTTTAGATGTTCCAAGTAATAAAGGAAGACCAAGAGAATGGAAAATAGAAATATTCTTTAAGATAGTAATATTATGTTTCAAGTTTTTACCAAAACCTATACCAGGGTCCAAAAGAATATTGTTATGCTTAATTCCAAAAGATCTTAATTCATTTATTTTGTTCTCGAAGAAATCGTATATATCTAAAAGAACATTGCTATAAATTGGTTTATCTTGCATTATGCTTGGGTCACCTTTTGAGTGATGAATAACAAATGGAAGTTTTGATTTTTTTAAAAAACTTAAAGTTTCATTATCAAATTTAAGACCTGAAATATCATTAATTAAATTTACTTTATATTTAAGAGCTTTTTTCATTACATAAGTTTTTCTTGTATCTATTGAAATAAATTTATTCAGTTTTCTAATTGCTTTGAGAGGTTGCATCATTCTTTGCCACTCCCTTTTTTCATTTACCGGTTTTGACCCAGGTCGCGTTGATTCTGATCCTATATCAATAATATCACATCCAGAATTTATTAGATTTTTAGCATGTCTTAATGCTTTAGTGGTAGAATTGTATTTGCCTCCATCAGAAAAACTATCTGGAGTTAAGTTTATTATACCCATTATAAGAGGAAATTTAGATAGATTTAAATTTTTAAATGATTTTTTTTTTCTAATATTTCTAAGATCGGAATATATTTTTTTTTTTAAGCTTTTATTTAAATATTTAATGTTACTTATTTTTATTTTTTTTTTTTATATTTTCTTGAGATTATTTCAACAGTATTGAAACTTATTTTTTTGACACCGTGAAGAAAAAAATGCTTATTGTTTTTTTCTTTTAACTTTGATTTATGATGATAGTTTAGATTACACGCCCTAGTGTAATATTTAATCATCTACTAATGAACAATTTTAGGTTTTAAACCGATCGATCCAAGTGCTGATCCTTTATCATCTTCCTCTACTTTTAAGTCTTCTTTGTTAGTAGGATATACGTTTTTGTTAACTATATCCTCTATTTCATTTCCAGATAAAGTTTCGTATGTAAGAAGCGCTTTTGCAAGTTTGTGGAGATCCTCAATCTTTTCTGTTAGTACCTTTCTTGCCCTATCATATCCTTTTTCAACGAATTTTTTGATTTCTGCGTCAACCTTCTTTGCAGTCTCTTCCGACATATTCTGTTGTCTCGCTACTGATCTTCCTAAAAAAACTTCTTCTTCATTTTCTCCATAAGCTATAGGTCCTAATTCTTTGCTAAGACCAGCTCTCATTACCATTGCTCTAGCTCTTTTTGTTGCTTGTTCAATGTCACTTACCGCTCCGGTTGTCACCTTGTCTTCACCAAATATAAGCTCTTCTGCAACTCTTCCTCCCATTGCTATAGCCATTTGTGCATGTAGTTGCTCTCTCGTTTGTGAAACTTCATCTTTTTCTGGTAATTGCATGACCATACCTAATGCTCTACCTCTTGGAATTATTGTAGCTTTATGAATTGGATAAGCTGCTTTTTCATTTATTGTAACAATTGCATGACCTGCTTCATGGTATGCTGTAAGTTTTTTTTCATCTTCTGTCATTACCATTGATCTTCTTTCAGCTCCCATCATTACTTTATCCTTTGCTTCTTCAAACTCAAAATGAGTAACTATTCTTTTGTTTTTTCTTGCAGCTAATAATGCTGCTTCATTAACTAAGTTTGCTAGATCAGCTCCAGAGAAACCTGGGGTTCCTCTAGCAATTGTTCTTAAATTTATATCAGGTGTCATGGATATTTTTTTACAATGTACCTTTAAAATTTTCTCTCTTCCAATTATATCTGGTAAGGACACAACAACTTGTCTATCAAATCTTCCAGGTCTTAAAAGAGCCGGGTCTAAAACATCTGGTCTGTTCGTTGCTGCTATTATAATTACTCCTTCATTAGTGTCAAAGCCATCCATTTCCACCAAAAGTTGGTTTAACGTTTGCTCTCTCTCGTCATTTCCACCTCCAAGACCAGCTCCTCTGCTTCGTCCGACTGCATCTATTTCATCAATAAATATTATACATGGAGAATTTTTTTTTCCTTGTTCAAACATATCTCTTACACGAGAAGCCCCAACACCAACAAACATTTCAACAAAATCAGATCCTGAAATTGTAAAAAATGGAACTCCAGCTTCTCCAGCTATTGCTCTCGCAAGTAAAGTTTTTCCAGTACCTGGTGGCCCTACCAATAGGCAGCCTCTAGGAATTTTTCCTCCAAGTCTGCTAAATTTTCTTGGATCTTTTAAAAATTCAACAACTTCTTCAACTTCCTCTTTAGCTTCCTCTACTCCAGCTACATCATTAAATGTTACTTTTCCTTTAACTTCGTTCATTAGTTTTGCTTTAGATCTTCCAAAGCCCATTGCTCCACCTTTGCCACCTTGCATTTGTCTCATAAAAAAAATCCAAACTGCAATTAACAACAACATTGGAAACCATGATAAAAGTACACCAAACAAGGATGGCATTTTCTCATCTAAAGGAGACGCAGATATGCTCACTCCTTTTTGAGTTAATTTGTCAATTAGGTTGGGATCATTAGGTGTGTATGTAGTAAATTCCTTTCCATCAGACATCACTCCTCTAATATTATTACCTTGAATCTCAATCTGAACAACTCTTCCATTATCTACCTCTTTTAAAAACTCAGAAAAAATTATTTGATTGTTATTAGATGATGCTGATCTTTGTGGACCCTTAAACATATTATAAAGTCCAATAGTCAAAACTATTATAACGGCCCACATTGCTAAATTTCTGAAATTCATGAGTATAAATTAAGAATTATTACAAATTTAACAAGGGGCAAAATATACTTTTTGACAAATTTATTGATTTTCTGGGTAAATAATTACTATATTTTGCAAGTTTTCTATAATACAGCCAGAAATTGTTAGCTTTTTTAGATTATTATTTTTTAACTCGTTGATAGCTCTTGTTAAACTCTTACCACGTGCATTGTAATATTTTTGGTTTAACTCAGATAGAATTATATTTAAGGATCTGAACATAATATCTTGAGGCTGCTCAAAAAAATTATTAGACAAAATAGCTAATCGTTTATCATTTAAAATTTTGACATTTTTTTTTAAATTTTCACCAACATAATATTTTATGGTTTTATTAGAATATGTTAAGTTTTTTAGTGTTAACTGAAGCTTTGTAAAGTCAAAACCTTCATCGATTATCTGATTTATAATATGTCTTATTCTTGTTCTTTTAAAAATAATGTCATCATTTGATGGATCTTGTATAAAAAAATTGAAAACTTTATTAGATACATCTAATAAATCAGTTTTCTTTACTTTTAATAGCGGTCTACAAATATTATATTTCTTATTATTAACAAAATTCGAGTTGAAAGAGGTAATTCCTTCTAATCCAGATCCTCTCATTATTCGTAAAAAGAAATTTTCAATTAAATCATTTTGTGTATGGGCAAAAAAGAGGGTTTTTTTTTGTGTTGATTTTGTGCTATTTAATAGAAGTTTATATCTGTTTTTTCTTGCAATAGATTGAATGTTAGATTGGGGTTTTTTACCAATCCATTTAATTATATTTAATTTAATACCAATAGATAATAGTTTTTTTTTTACTAGGCTTGCCTCTTTAGAGGAATTTTTTCTTAAACAGTGGTCTATATGTGTATATCTAATTTTTACATTTTTTTCTAAGCTGTAGCACTTCAAAAAAAATGCTAGCGCCATGCTGTCAGGACCGCCTGATATACCCGCGATAAAAGATGTTTTGTTTTCAGGAATATTTTTCTTGAATTCTTTATATATTTTTAAAATTTTGGGCTTATTACAAAAAAATTGAATTTGTTTAAGAACTTTTCTTCTTACATTCAAACTTTTTTTCCTCATATTTAGCTTTTTGTATCACTGACTCTTTAGCGTCTGGATATTGCTTTTTAACGCCAGCAATCATTAAACAGCCTTGATCTTTTTCTCCTATTTGAACTAAAGATACTCCAAGTTTTAATAAATTTATAGCTGCTTTATCACTTTTTGGATAGTTTTGATATCCTTCTAAATAAGCGGATGCTGCATCAGTATACAATTGCCTAATTCTAAAAGTTTCTGCATACCAATATTGTGCATTTCCTGCTAGCTTATGATTAGGATTTGTATTAACAAATTCTCTAAATGCTCTTTCAGCCGTATTATAATCACCAATTTTTAAAAAGCTCGTTGCAAATTCATACTGTTTTTCAGGACTTGTATCTGGTAAAATTTTTTCTTCAGTAAAAAAGTTTTCAGTTACAATTGATGAAGTTGTATCAATAGATTGGGTTTGTTGATTTTCTGTATCATTAGTCATATCTTTATAAGAAATTGATCCTAAATCTTGAGGTTCTGAAGACCCGGGCAAAAATTTTTCATCTGTGCTATTTTTAACTACTGAAGTACTTTCATCATCATTTTTGCTATTGGTATTTAATGAACTCTCCAATTTTTGAAATCTAAGTTGATTATCAGCTTGAACTTTTGAAACTCTAGATGATAATTTATCAATTTTAAAGTTAATTTCCTCAAATTTATTTGTTAGAGTTTGAAACTGAGTTTCTATATCAGAAAGTTTCAAAAGATGCCTTGTTAATACATCCTCTGCATTTTGATCCAGGTTATTAGAAATTGTTTCTGTGCTAGAACTGTTTTCGGAGTAGACTGCACGTTCCAAAGTTTTTAAGTCTTTTTGAATTAATTCTAATATTTCATATAAATTATGGTTATCTGAATAACTAGAGTTTATGTTAAAAAAAATAAAAAGAATTGTATAAACCTTTAAAAATTTTTTGTTAAAGTTCATTCAATTATTTGTAGTAATAAAGATGGCAAAAAAAAGACCCTGGTTATTTAAAACAAGGGTCTTTTATAAATTTTAATTAATTAGCTTTTACAGTTACAGATCTTCTATTTTTAGACCATGATAGTGGATTGGATCCTGAATCTACTGGTCTTTCTTTTCCATAACTTATTACTGATATTCTATTTGAGGAAATACCGTAAGTCATAAGATAATCTTTAGCAGCGTTAGCTCTTCTTTCACCTAATGCTAAATTGTATTCTCTTGTGCCACGTTCGTCGGCATGTCCTTCAAGAACTACGGTTATGTCTTCATTCTTTCTTAACCACGAAGCTTGTTTTCTTAACGTGTCTCTTGAAGCAGTTGTTAATACTGACTCATTTGTTGCAAAGAACACCCTGTCAGGTACTCCACTTGCTAAATATTCAACTGTTTCTGTTCCTGTGTAAACATCGCCTTGCATTTGTCCATCGACTTTTTTTGTCTGAGTTGCACAAGCCGATAATAAAATCCCAAAAACAAACGTTAGAAAAATGTTTTTAAAAATTTTGTTTGAAATCATACTGCTCCTTAAAATTAGTAAATCTTAATATTTTTAAACTTTTTCACAACTAAATAGATCTTTCAAGCTTAAAAATCAATTGAATTAAGTTAATTTTTTATGTCCAAATTAGGACTAATTGCTCAATAATGACGACCAGGAGGGGTCTGAACCATCAGTTTCTGTTTTAACAAGTCTCTCGTTGTAGCCCGTAAGATCTATAGACCAAAGTTTTGCAGAAAAACCCTCTCCTTTATCATCCGATTTAGTCTCTCTATAAAAAATAAGCACTCTTCCGTTTGGGGACCATGAGGGAGCCTCTTGATAATAATTTTCAGTTAGTAGTCTTTCACCACTTCCATCTGTTCTCATTACTCCAATATAAAATTTTCCTTTGTGAAGTTTAGTAAATGCAATTAAATCTCCCCTTGGAGACCATACGGGTGTACCATAAAGACCTTTTCCAAATGAAATTCTTTTAACAGATGAACCATCTTGTTTCATTATATAAATTTGTTGGTGGCCACTTCTATCAGAGTTAAAAGTAATAAATTTACCATCAGGAGAATATGAAGGTGAAGTATCTATAGAGGGATGATTCGTAATCCTTTGAACTATTCTATTTTCTAAATTCATTGTATATATGTCTGAGTTTCCATCTTTGGCAAAACTCATTATAATTTTTTTTCCATCGGGAGAAAATCTAGGTGCAAATGTCATTCCTGGAAAGTCTCCAACCACTTCTTGAATTCCAGTTTCAATATCCAACAAATAAACTCTAGGAAGGTTTTTAAAATACGATAAATAAGTAACCATTTGATTAGTAGGGTTAAATCTTGGTGTAAGAACTAACTCATTTCCTAGAGTTAAATATTTTGTATTAAATCCATCTTGATCCATTATTGCGAGTTTTTTTATTCTTTTTGTTTTAGGACCTTCCTCAGATACATAAATAATCCTAGTGTCAAAATAACCTTTTTCTCCAGTAAGCCTCTCATAAATTTTATCGGATATAATATGACCAACTCTTCTCCAATTATTAGGAACAGTTGTAAAAGCAAGGGCCATTATTTCTTTGCCTGCAAGCACATCCCATAATCTAAACTCTACTCTCAATTTATCGTTTTCATATTTTACCTGACCTGTTATCAATGCTTGCGCTTTAATCAAACTCCAATCCTCGAACCGTGGTTTCAAATGAGCAACGTCTGGTTTTTGTAGAAATGCTTTTTTGTCTAATGGATTAAAAAGACCTGTAATCGTAAGATTATTTTCAACTATATTAGATATTTCTTCGCCCAAGTTTTCTTTATTTGTTTTTTTTTTCAATTCTTGAACAGATATTTTATCTGAAAATAAAGGTGATACTGCAATCGGTAAAGGGTTTAAATTACCTCTTGTAATATCAACTTCAATCAAAGAGTAACATTTACTAATAAGTAAAAAGTAAAATAGTATTTGTAAAAATAAATTCTTTCTTATCATCCTTCTAACATTTCTCTTGCATCAAAATTTAATTGTAAATCTTTCCACCTTTCATAGCCCGTGGTCGGCACTCTAAGCGGTTGACACAATTGTACTGCTCTTAAAGCACTTTCTGCTAAAACTCTATAAAAATTTTGTCCTGGTTTATTCATTCTGGCATGATCTAAAATTTCTGAATCAATTATTGTTCCATCTGGTTTGAGTTGCAATCTTATTCTTACTAGTAAATTTTCATTATATGGCAAGCCTAAAGGAATACTCCAACATCCGAAAATCTGTGCTTTTAATGCATCCTCTTCACTGAGTGTTAAACTTGAGGAACTAATAGACTTTCTTTCTGATTGAGTGATGTTTTTAGTTTTTAGATCAGTTTCAGCTAAATTTTCTTTTGATTTATCTATCAAAGCAGCAATATCGGTTGGGTCAAATATTTCTTTCTTTTCAAATTCTGAGACTTGTTTTACTTTAGTATCCTCTACTTTTGGATTTTGCTTATCCTCTAATTTTTTTATTTTATCTACATTTTGGTCTGGCATAGGTATTGCGTCAGGTTTTTTTTTATCTATTTTTTTTGGTGGAGCTTGTTCTGATACTAATTTTTCCTCTTTTTTTTTTACTTTATCAATAATTTTCTTAGCTTTGGGAGCATAAGGTATATTGGTCTTGTCAGTAATTTGTATTAATTCAACGGAAATTAAAGGCGGCAAATCTAATGGTTTTTTTGCAACGAAAGGGAACGTAACAAAAGCTAAAATTATGATTGCTAAATGAAAGCTTGTAGAAAGTAAGATGTTTTTTAACATTGTTATCTTTCTTTATAAGGCTCAGATATTAAAGCAACTTTTGTAAAACCCGATCCAGATAACATTCCCATTATTTCTAAAACTCTACCATAATTTATGTTTTTGTCTCCTCTAACATATATTCTTGTATCAGTTCTATTTTTTGATACCGCAAGAATTTTTGAAATTATATTATCATAATCTACTTTAGACTCCTGAATAAATATTTCTCCTTTAGAATTTATAGTTAATGTTAAAGGCTCTTGTTCTTCAGGTAGAGAGTCTGCTGAACTTTCTGGTAAATCGACTTGGACCCCTACTGTAAGCAAAGGTGCAGTAACCATAAATATAATGAGTAACACTAACATTACATCTACAAAAGGAGTAACATTAATTTCGCTAATCGGATCTTTTGATGATCGTTTTAAATTAAATGACATGCTAAACTATTGAAATAAAACGTTTAGAAAAATTCTCTAATTTTTGGGAGTACTTTTTTGAGTCACTGCTAAATTTATTATATGCAACGACAGCAGGGATTGCCGCTAGCAATCCTAAAGCAGTAGCAAAAAGAGCTTCTGCTATACCTGGGGCAACTATGGCTAAACTAGTATTTCTTGAAATAGCAATTGACTGAAATGAATTCATAATTCCCCAAACTGTACCAAATAATCCTATAAAGGGCGCAGTTGATCCAACAGTAGCAAGAAAAGTATAATTTTTTTCAATCATATTCATTTGTTTCTCTATATTTGCTTGAAGTGTACTATTTAATCTTTCGGATAAATTAGATCTTGATCTAGTTTTAATTACTGCCTGCATCGTCCCACGAAATACCTTGGCCATTGGATCATCTATGTTAGCAGGTAAATTATTAAAAAATGTTTCTGCAGACTTTGATTTCCAAAACTTTTCTTCAAATTCATCTGAAGACTTGTTAATTTTTTTAAATAATTTGTACTTGTCAAAAATTATGGCCCACGAATAAACAGATGCTGCAATTAATAATAAAATTACACTTTTTACAATTAAGTCAGCTCTCATAAACAAACTTATGATTGAAAAATCTGTACTTGATAATCCTACCGTTTGTGTTGCAATATCTGCTTCCATATGAATAATTATTTTTCACTAAATTGTGTCATCAATTTGTCTGTGCAAAAACATATTATCAATATAAATAATTGTTATAGAAATAACTCGAAATTAAGATAGCATCGGCTTTGTTAATATCTTTTTTTTTTGATAATTTGTTGGAAATTTGAGGGAATATTTCTATAGCTTTTGTTCGACTGGCTTGTTTTTCGGATTTTATTAGATTGAAGTATTTTTTCCATTTTGCAGGTCTAACAAAATACATAGGTAATTGCATGGCTGCACAGATACCTTTTAAAGCCCCAAAAGACTGACCAAAATTAAACATACTTGTAACCCCTTGGCCAGGCATTGCGGAAACCTGTTCTATTACAACACATATTTTTTCGTTATTATATTTTTGCTGCACCTCGGACATCTCGTTAAAAATTTGGGAAGCATTTAACTGACGTTTATTTTTTTTTCCATCATTCATCACTGGCATATCGATAACATCAAGAACTTTACCTTTATGAAAAAAGCATATAGCGCCTGAAATTCCTGGATCAATACCAATTACTAACATTTTAATATTTTTTTAAATTAGTGAACACTTTTTGAATATCATCGTCGTCTTCTAAAGTCTCTACTAATTTTAATATCAAATCTTTTTTTTCTACATCTAATTCAATGTAATTATAAGGTATCCACTCTAAAGTAGATGAGAAAAAAAGGTCAATTTTTTTTTCAAGTTTTTTTTTAATCTCAAAAATTTGATTTTTGTTACAATGAACCTCATAAAGATTGTTAGAAAAAAAACATTCCTCTACACCTAGATCTACAACAAAATTATAAACTTCATTTTCGTTGAAATCATTATTTTTAAACCTAATTACACCTTTTTGAATAAAGTTATGAGCAGCAGACCCTGATGTTCCTAGCGAACCTCCACTTTTTTGAAATATAGTTCTAATATTAGAGGCAGTTCTATTTTTATTATCAGTTAAAGTTTCGACTATGATAGCTACATTAAAAGGCGCAAAACCTTCATATCTTATTTCCTCAAAGTTTTCACCATTCAATGATTTTGATTTTTCTATAGCCCTATTAATATTTTCTTTAGGCATATTCGCAGATCTTGCTGACAAAATAGCAGACCTTAATCTTGGATTTGTATCTGGATCTTTATCTCCAAGTTTAGCAGCAACAGTGATTTCTCTAGAAATTTTTGAGAAAATTTTAGATCTTATCTTATCTGTTCTATCTTTTTTGTGTTTGATGCCTGCCCAATGTGAGTGTCCAGCCATAATCAATTCCTTTGTAAAGCACCACCATAAATAAAACTTTCAATATTTTTTGCAAGTCCAGTTTTAATATCTGCATCTACAATAACTCCACATATGGTTGCTTTGCCCTCAGATGGAAAATGTTTTACGAAATCTTTTTTTAAAAAACGATTCAACGAATTTTCTTTGTTCATTCCGATTACGGAATTATAATCACCACACATACCTGCATCAGTTTGATAAGCAGTTCCATTTTCTAGAACTCTATAATCATTTGTTGGAACATGTGTATGTGTTCCAACTACTAAAGTTGCTTTCCCATCAAAAAAATGTCCGATTGCCATTTTTTCACTGGTTATTTCTCCATGAAAATCAACTATTAAAAAATCGAAATGCACTTTTAACTTATTTTTAGTTAGGAAATTTAAAGAAGATTCAAAAACATCATCACTTTTTTTCATAAATACATTACCAATTAAATTTAAGACACCTACTTTGTAGCCATTACTAGATTTAAAAATTCCAAACCCATTTCCTGGTAATTCTTTTGACATATTTAATGGCCTTAAAAGTCTGTTTTCTTTTTTTATATGTTCCAATATTTCTTTTTGATCCCAAACGTGATTACCCGTAGTAATTACATCTATCCCACAAGATAATAATTCATTAACAATATTTTCACTAATACCCACTCCGGTATCAAATGAATTTTCTCCATTAATAACTACAAAATCAATACAATTAGTTTTTATTATGCTCGGCAAATTTTGCTTTATTGATCTACAGCCTGAACTACCAACTACGTCTCCTAGAAACAATATTTTCATTTGTATATTTTTCTTTCAGTCATTATAAAGTCTAAAGATTTATCAAAAGTATCAACTCTAAATTTTGGAACTTTTTGAAAAGAAAATGCAAAACCTATAGTTAAAAATTTTTTTTTTTTTATAAGTTTTTGAATGTATCTATCATAATATCCCCCGCCATAACCAATTCTAAATAACTCATCGTTAAATGCAACCAAAGGAACTATGATAACATCTGGATAAATTTTTGAATTGTTTATTGGTTCAGGAATTCCATATTTATTTAATTTTAGGGGATCTCTAAAACTATATTTAAAAAAATCCATAAGATTATTTTTCTTTATTTTGGGTAATGATATCTTGAATTTATCTGTTTCTAATTTTGATAAAATTTTTAAGCAATCGATCTCATAATTTACAGGAAAGTAACCTCCAATATATCCATTATAAATTTTTTTTTTTGTTAAAAGGTTTTTAAAATTTTTGAAATTAATTGCTAAATTTTTATCATATTTCAACTTTCTAACTTTTAATATCGTTTTTCTAATTTTATTTTTTTCCACTTTTATTTATGTAGTTGGTTTATCTGAAGAATTTTTTTTTATAAAATCTTCAATTTGATTAGTGGTATTTTCTAATAGTTTATTATAATCATTTGAATTATTGTTGATCTCCTCCTCCAATTTTTTTTGCTTTTCATCAAGCTTATTAATATGTGTTTCTTTATTATCCTTGTATTCATAAACCAATGCTTTGAGTTCTTTAAACCTACTTTTTATATTTTCAATCTCGTCAGTCTGACACTGAATTTTTTTTTTTATCTCATAATATTCATCAATAGTAGTTATTGAAGTAATAAGTAAAAGTTTGTTTTCACCTATGTTGCCAAGTTTTTTTTTTAATTCATTGAATTTATCGTTTAATTTAAAAGAAAGTTCCTCTAAATGCTCCTCTTGTCCATCCTCACAAGACAATAAAAACTCTTTTCCATTAAATTTAATATTTACGTTTCCCATTTATCTAATTCTTCAAGTAAAATATCTGTTTCTTGATTTAATTCATCTATTTTTTTTTCAAATTGTTCCTCTTGTAAATTGTTATTTTTTTTTTCAATATTAAGTATTGAGATTTTTGATTTTAAATCATTAAAATTAGTTTCTAACTCTAAATATTTTTTTATTAGGTCATTTTTTTCAATTTCTAATTGATTTTTTTGATTTATAAGTTCGTCAATTTTTGTTGTTTGCTCTAGGTTAGATATAGAAAAATTTGATAATTTTTCTAAGGCCTCTTGAAGTTTTTTTTCTTTTTCATTAAAAGTTTTCATATATATATCTATATTAATAAATTGAGTCGTTGAAGTCTACACAGGATAATTTTTGAAAATAAAAAATAAAGATTTATCAAATGCAATAAGGTTTTTATCGATTGATGCTGTTCAAAAAGCAAATTCTGGTCATCCTGGAATGCCGATGGGAATGGCAGATGTTGTGACTGTTTTATTTAAAAATTTTTTGAAATTTGATCCAAGAAATCCAAGTTGGATAAATAGAGATAGGTTTGTACTTTCAGCAGGTCACGGTTCAATGTTGCTCTATTCACTATTATATTTATTAGGTTATAAAAGTATATCTTTAAGAGATATAAAAAATTTCAGACAACTAAATTCGATTTGTGCAGGTCATCCAGAATTTATTAAAAATAGTGGAATAGAAACGACTACTGGTCCATTAGGTCAAGGTATCTCTAACGCTGTTGGGTTTGCTCTTGCTGAAGAAATAATGAGATCTAGATTAGGGAAAAAAAAATTAAATCATAAAACATATGTAATAGCTGGAGATGGATGTTTAATGGAAGGTATAAGTCACGAAGCATTAAGTTTAGCCGGCCATCTTAAACTGAAAAACTTAATCTTGCTGTTTGATAATAACTCAATTTCAATTGATGGTCCAACAAGTTTAGCTGTATCCGATGATCATAAAAAAAGATTTAATAGTTATGGCTGGAACTATTTAAATATTGATGGTCATAATTTTGATCAAATATTTAAAGCTCTAAAAAAAGCCCAAGTTTCAAAGAAACCAACTGCTATTTCTTGCAAAACAAAAATTGGATATGGCTCTCCAAATAAGAGCGGCACTGCATCTGCTCACGGGAGTCCGTTGGGTGTCGAAGAAATAAAATTAGTTAGAAAAAAATTAAAGTGGGAACACAAAGAATTTATTATTCCAAATAATATATTTAATGAATGGAGAAAAATTGGAAAAAAAATATCATCTAAAATAAAAATTAGTACAAAAAAAAAACAAAATAAAAAATTTAATCACGATATTTTAAAAAAAAATTTATCAATCATTGAAAAAACAAAAAAGGAATATTTAAATACACTTAAACCATTAGCCACAAGAAAGTGTTCAGAAATATTTTTAAATATTATTTCTCAGTCAGAATTTTTAATTGGTGGGTCAGCAGATTTAGCTGGATCGAATAATACAAAGACAAAATTTCATAAAATAATAAAACCAGGAAATTTCTCTGGTAATTATATACATTATGGAGTCAGAGAACATGCCATGTGTGGAATTATGAATGGTCTTTCATTGCATAGTGATTTAATTCCTTACGGTGGTACTTTTTTAATATTTAGTGATTATTGTAAACCTTCTATAAGACTGTCAGCAATGATGGAACAAAGAGTAATTTATATTTTTTCACACGATTCAATAGGTTTGGGAGAAGATGGTCCAACACACCAACCTGTGGAACAATTAACAAGTTTAAGATCGGTCCCAAATTTAAATGTTTACAGACCTGCTGATTTTATTGAGACTTTTGAGTGTTGGGAACTAGCATTAAAAAGCAAGAATACGCCAAGTGTCATAGCGCTAACTCGACAAACAGTGGATCCTATAAGGAAATATTATACTAAAAAAAATAAATGTTCATTAGGAGCATATGAAGTATTAAGGACTTCCAATCGTATAAAGCTTACAATTTTATCGACTGGATCTGAAACAAGTCTTGCATGTGAACTCAGTCATAAATTAGCCATAGAAAATATTTACTCAAAAGTTATATCTATGCCATGTCATGAAATTTTTGATAGACAGAAGTTAAGTTATAAAAATAAAATTTTAAATGAAACCAATTTGGTAATATCTATAGAGGCTTCCGAGACAGGTTTATGGAAAAAATATACAGGTTTAAACGGAATTAATTTTGGTTTAGATAATTTTGGTAAGAGCGCTCCATATAAAAAAATATATGACTACTATGGTATCAATATTAAAGAGATAATAAAAAAAATAAAAAAAAAATTATGAAAATTAGATTAGGCATAAACGGGATGGGCAGAATTGGTCGAATGACTTTAAGATCAATTTATGAAAGTAAAAATAAAAATATAATTATTAAACATATTAATAATAGATCAAGTACTGAACAATGTTCAAAACTTATAAAATACGATTCTATGCATGGAAAATTTAACGCTAAAATTAATTTTAAAAAAGATTGTTTAATAATAAATAATAAAAAAATATCATATAGCCAAGAAACAGATTTAAATAAAATTAAATGGAACAAATATGGAGTAGATATTGTCTTAGAATGTACTGGAAAATTTAATTCACGGGACAAATTATTACCGCACTTGAAAAATGGTGCAAAAAAAATCATTGTTTCAGCACCATGTAAAAATGCAGATAAAACAATTGTTTTTGGTGTAAATGAAAAAAAAATTAGTAATAAGGATAAAATAATATCTGCAGCATCATGTACAACAAACTGTCTCGCTCCAGTAGCTCATGTTCTTAATGAAAATTTTAATATCGAAAAAGGATTTATGACTACAATTCATGCATTCACATCTGACCAAAGAATTCTTGATAATTCTCATAAAGATCCAAGAAGAGCTAGATCGGCTGGGCTCTCGATTGTGCCAACATCAACGGGTGCATCAAAAGCGATCGGTGAAATAATCCCATCTTTAAAAGGAAAGCTAGAAGGTATAGCCATGAGAGTTCCAACACCAAATGTTTCTCTTATAGAGTTTGTTTTTTGTAGTAAAAAAATTTTAAGTATTGATGCTATTAACTTAGCTTTTGAAAGATTTAGTAATAAAACTCGTAAAAAAATTTTAAAAATTACTAATGAGACACTGGTATCTATAGATTTTAATCATAACCCTGCATCAGCAGTTGTAGATGCAACTTTAACAAAAGTAGTTGGTAATTATATGGGAAAAATTTCAGCGTGGTATGATAATGAATGGGGATTCTCTAACAGAATGATAGATATAGCAGAATTAATTCATAAAAAATCTTAATGAAAAATATAAAGGACCAGGTAAATCTCAAAGATAAAATAGTTTTACTAAGACTTGATTTAAATGTGCCACTTTTAGATAGAGTTATTACCGACGAGACTAGAATTGATAAAATTATTCCAATAATTAATTTTTTACTAAATAATAAAGCAAAAATTTTAATTTTATCTCATGTAGGAAGACCTAAAGGAAAAAAAAATTCTGAACTTTCTCTAAAGCCAATTTGCTTAAACTTAGAAAAAAAAATAAATAAAAAGATTAAGCTTATCTCTACTAATTTATATGATTTAAGAAAAAATAAATTATTTTTAGATAAAAATGAGGACGTAAATTTCCTAGAAAATATTAGATTTTATAAAGAGGAAGAGATTAATGATATAAAATTTGCAAAACATCTTGCAAGCTTAGGGGATTTATATGTTAATGATGCTTTTTCTTGTTCGCACCGGCAACATGCTTCAGTATCTAAAATTACTGAATTTATACCATCTTATGCAGGTTTACAGCTTCAATCAGAGATAAGTGCATTAAAAAAGATAACCTCTGAAATTGAAAGACCAATATCTTGTATTATTGGTGGTTCGAAAATTTCAACTAAAATAGGACTAATTAAAAATTTAACATTTAAATTAGATAATTTAATTTTTGTTGGAGGGATGGCAAATAACATTTTAAAATTCAAAGGTTTCGAAATTGGTAAGTCTTTTAAAGAGGATAATTGCAATGATGTTATCGAAGAAATTTTTAATAACGCAAATGTAAACTCATGTAAAATATATTATCCAGAGGATGTAAGTATTGGAAAAAATTTTAATAGTGTTGCCCAATTTAAGAAGCTTACTGAAATATCAAATGAAGATATGATTTTAGATATTGGACCTAAAACTATAAAAAATATTAATAAAATTGTTGAAAATAGCAAAACAATTTTTTGGAATGGACCTGCCGGGTATTTTGAAAATACAAATTTTTTAAATGGTAGTTCCGAAATTGCTAAAATTATCGGAAAAAGATCAAAAGATAATCATGTTTACTCTGTTGTAGGTGGTGGTGACACTATTGCCGTAATAAATAAAACTACAAGTATTGATAATTTTAATTTCGTTTCAACTGCTGGTGGAGCATTTTTAGAATATCTTGAAGGAAAAGAACTACCTGGTATAAAAGCGTTAAATTAAAATGTCAGAATTAAATAGTATAGCTTTGCAAATTATATCTAATGGAAAAGGTATTTTGGCAGCCGATGAAAGTACAGCAACAATGACAAAAAGGTTTGAGAAAGTTGGTATTGAATCATCTCCTCAAAATAGATTATCATTTAGAGAAACACTTTTTACTGCTGATAGTCTATCAAATTGTATTGGTGGCGTAATTTTGTACGATGAGACTATAAAACAACAATCAAATAAAAAAAATATTCCACAATTAATATCTGATCAAGGATCACACCCAGGTATAAAAGTTGATACAGGTGCAAAAATACTTGCTGGGTCAGAAGATGAAAAGATTACTGAGGGATTAGATGGACTTAGAGAAAGACTAAAAATTTATAGTGGTTTAGGTGCTAAATTTACCAAATGGAGAGGCGTTTATACCATCTCAAAAGAGTATCCCAGCAGGTTATCAATTTATTCAAATGCTCATGCATTAGCACGTTATGCAGCACTCGTGCAGGAAGCAAATATGGTACCAATTGTTGAACCTGAGTTACTTATGGAAGGCAATCACACTGCTAAGGAATGTTACAATAAAACATCTAATGTTATAGAAAAATGCTTCGATGAATTAATTTTAAATAAGGTTGATTTAAAAGGAGTCATATTGAAACCTAACATGATACTCTCAGGAGAAAATGCAAAACACAAAATTAAAGGTGATGAAATTGCAGAATTGACAGTAAATTGCCTAAAAAATTCAGTACCAAATGAGGTGCCAGGAATTGCATTTTTATCTGGAGGTCAGTCAGAGATAGAAGCAACAGAAAATCTTAACTTAATAAATAAATTTAATACTACAAATTTTATTATGACTTATTCATATGGTCGAGCATTGCAACAAAGTGCTCTTAAATATTGGTCAAAAAATTTACGGGATATTCATGGAACACAAAAAATTTTCAATCATAGAGCAAAAATGAATACGCTAGCAGCTCAAGGAAAATGGTCTAGGGAAATTGAGAATAATTAAAAAGAGATTTATATATCTAATATCCCCAAATAAGATTAATAGTACTTTTTATGAAGATTTACATAAAATCTTCAAATTAAATAAAGTTGAAATCTTTCAACTTAGACTTAAAAAAAGTAATATTAAAAAAACAGTTTTAATCGCTAAAAAAATAAAAATTCTTTGCAAGAAGTATAAAGTGAAGTTTTTGATAAATGATAATCCAGCAATAGCAAAAATAGTTGGCGCAGATGGTTGCCACTTAGGACAGGGTGATTGTAGTGTTTTAAATGCAAGAAAAGTACTAAAAAACAAAATTATAGGAGTTACATGTCACAATTCTATTAAACTTGTACGAAAGGCTATATCAGATGGAGCAGATTATGTAGCTATTGGCGCTTTTTTTAATACAAAAACAAAAAAGGTGAAATTTAAAGCAAATTTAAGTTTAATTACAAAATTAAAAGTCTTTTTAAAAATACCATTGGTAGTTATAGGAGGTATAAATTCCAGGAATTATCAAAAACTTATATTGCATAAGCCTAATTTTTTAGCTATCTCCAGCTACGTTTGGAAAAATAAAAAACTAAACCCCTTAGAGGCTATAAGAAATATAAATTTATGAAGATAAGTGCAAACGAAATCAGGGCTGGAATGTTATTAGAATATAAAAATGAGCTTTGGGAAGTACTTAAAACTCAACATGTAAAACCTGGTAAAGGAGGTGCTTTTAACCAGGTTGAAATGAAAAGTGTAAAAAGCGGAACTAAACTTAATGAAAGATTCCGTTCTAGTGAAAGTTTAGAAAAAGCTATAGTTGAGGATATTAAGCATACTTATATGTATGAAGATCAAGATAATTATTACTTCATGAATATAGAAACATTTGAGCAAATCAATTTAAAGAAAAGTATTACAAAGGAAAAAGGCAAAATGCTTAAAGAGAATTTAGAGGTAATTATTAGTTTTTATAATGAAAAACCATTAACATTAAATCTTCCAAATCAGATTGATTTTGAAATAGTTGAAACTGAGGCTTCAATGAAAGGTCAGACAATATCTTCTTCTTACAAACCTGCTATTTTAGATAATGGTCTAAAAATACAAGTGCCTCCTTTTATAAACGCCGGAGATAAAATTTATATAGATACAAGAACTTTAGAATATATTAAAAAAATATAATTATGCCTTCGATTTCTCCAAGACTAAATCTCATGATTAAAGCTTGTGAAAAAGCATCTAAAATTCTTATTAGAGACTTCGGAGAGATAGAAAATTTACAAGTGTCAAAGAAAGGACCAAGAGATTTTGTTACAAATTGCGACAAGAAAGTAGAAAAAATTATTATAGAAGAATTAATGAAGTACAAAAAAAATTACTCAATAATTTCAGAGGAAGAAGGAGTCATAACTAATAATGATAAAAGTAATTTATGGATAATTGATCCAATTGATGGAACTACAAACTTTCTACATGGTATACCCCACTTTTGTATTTCAATAGCTCTTAAATCACATAATGAAATAGTTTCAGGTTTAATCTTTGATCCCATAAAAAATGAAATATTTTACGCTGAGAAAAATGAAGGCGCTTATTACAATAATCAAAGAATTAGAGTCTCTAAAAAAAAAAATGTGGAAGATTGTTTATTTGGAACAAATAAAAACGGAATTATGTGCGTAGATTTAAACTCGAGAATTAGTGGTAGTGCTGCTTTAGATCTTGCTTATGTTGGCGCAGGAAGATTAGACGGATATTTTCAAAATAATTTAAATTTATGGGATATAGCAGCAGGTATTTTAATAGTAAAAGAGGCAGGAGGAAAAATAAACGAAATTAATATTGATAAGACTACAAACATAGATTTAAGAGCTTCTAGTGAAATCATATATGAAAAAATGACCGAAAAACTAAGTAAGTTTTAATTGTTTTTATGCAATCATTTGTTATAAGACGCGTTATGAAAAAAAATATACATCCAAACTATCATAAAATAAAAATTGAGATGACAGATGGAAGTCAATTTGAAACTAGATCCACTTGGGGATCAGAAGGCGAAGTATTAAAATTAGAAGTTGATCCGAAATCTCATTCAGCATGGACTGGTGGAAAACAAAAAATTCTGGACAAAGGTAGAGTAAGTAAATTTAACAAAAAATTTAAAAATTTTAGATCTGAGAAATCTTAATGTCAAAAACACCTTTAATGCCAATGGCAACTGCATTATGGTTGGTTGAGAATACGACACTTACATTTAAGCAGATTGCTGAATTTTGCAACATGCATGAAGTCGAAGTTCAGGGTATTGCAGATGGTGAAGTTGGAAAAGGCATTGTAGCTTACAATCCAATAATGTCTGGTCAACTTACAAGAGAAGAGATAGATCTATCATCTTCAGATATTAACAGACCATTAAACTTGAAATCCCATGATGTAAATCTTGAAATAGAGGAAAAAAAAATAAAAAAATATGTCCCTTTGTCAAAAAGACAAGACAAGCCTGATGCTGCACTTTGGTTAATTAAACAACACTCTTTATTAAAAGATTCTCAAATAGCAAAGCTTGTAGGAATAACCAAAAATTCTGTAACATCCATAAGAAATAAAAATTATTGGAATTACAACAATCTGAATGCAAAAGACCCTGTGGCAATAGGTTTATTTAACCAAAAAGATTTGGTTGCGGCTATCGAAAAAGCCGAAAGAAGACTTAAAAGAGAAAAAAAAGAACAAGAAAAAGCTAAATAAATCTAACTATAAACTAATAGACAAAATAAATGTAAAGTGCTAGTTAATCTGCTTTCTGGAGGTTAATATTAAAATAGACGTTAAAGATAATAATGTTGAACAAGCATTGAGGGTTCTTAAGAGAAAGCTTCAAAGAGACGGCTTTTTTAAAATTATAAAGCTTAAAAATAATTATGAAAAGCCATCTGAAAAAAAAAAAAGAATACTCCAAGAAAATATTAAAAGAGCAAAAAAACTAAATAAACTTAAAAATAGAATTTAATATCGCGGGGTGGAGCAGCCTGGTAGCTCGCAAGGCTCATAACCTTGAGGTCGGCGGTTCAAATCCGTCCCCCGCAACCAATTTAAATTAATTTAAATTTTGATTTTTTACTATCAACCAGGAAAGCTTTGACAGTATCAATAGTTAGTTTTGAAACATCTTTTCCAAACTTCTCAATTTTTTCTATAATGCCAGGTGGAGCTGTTATTATATGGCAACCAAGTTTTTTGGCATGAGTATAATTATAAGCTTCTCGTGTACTAGCCCAAAGTATTTCAACATTCTTATATTTTTTTGCATAGTTTATGCTTTTTTTAATTTCAGGAATCGGATCTTTTCCAGCATCTGACATTCTCCCAGCAAATATTGAAATGATAACTTTTGTACTTTTGTCTATTTTTTTTAATATTTTTTTTGTTTGAGAAGCAGTATAAACTGCAGTTATATTTAATTTTATTTTGTTGTTATTTAATTCCTTTATTACTTTACCAGTAAAGTGACCCTTGGAATTAACATAAGGCACTTTAACAAATACATTTTTTCCCCATTTACTGATTTTATTTCCTTGAAAAATCATACCTTTTTCGTTATCTGAAAAAACCTCAAAGGAAATAGGTTTTTTTGTTATGTTCAGTAATTCTAAACAATAACTTTTATAATTTCTTGCTCCTGCTTTCCTAATTAGGCTTGGATTAGTAGTAAATCCTTTTACAATTTTTTTTTTATCAAAGATTTTTATTAATCTTTTATCAGCTATGTCGCAATATATTTTGGTCAAAATTAAAGGTTTTTAATAATATCCTCAGTCATTTTTTTTGCATCAGCAAATAACATTAACGTATTATCTCTATAAAATAAATCATTATCTATTCCAGCATAACCTGGTGAAAGACTTCTTTTTACAAATAGAACTGATTTAGATTTCTCTACGTCTAATATAGGCATTCCATATATGGGTGATTGTGGATCAGATTTAGCAACAGGATTTGTTACGTCATTTGCTCCTATGACGTACGCAACATCACAATTTGCAAAATCATTATTAATCTCCTCTAATTCAAATACTTCGTCATATGGCACGTTTGCTTCAGCAAGCAAAACATTCATGTGACCAGGCATTCTCCCAGCTACAGGATGTATTGCATATGTAACCTTAACCCCGTTTTTCTTTAATGCATCAACCATTTCTCTCAAAGCATGTTGAGCTTGAGCTACAGCCATACCGTATCCGGGCACAATTATGACTGAGGAAGCATTTTTCATTAAAAATGCAGCATCATCTGCATTTCCGCTTTTAACAGGTTTTTGCTCTTTTGATGAAGTTTTTGTTGCATCGTCAGAAGCTCCCCAACCACCAAGTATTACATTAAAGAATGATCTATTCATACCTTTACACATAATGTAAGAAAGTATCGCTCCAGAGGAACCAACAAGAGCTCCTGTTATAATTAAAGCAGAGTTCTCTAAAGTAAAACCTATTCCTGCTGCAGCCCAACCTGAATATGAGTTAAGCATTGATATAACTACTGGCATGTCAGCCCCACCAATTGGAATTATCAATAATACTCCAACTAAAAAAGAAATAGCTATAAGTGTCCAAAACAAATTGTTATTTTGTGTTACACACAATAGATATACAAGAGCTATTAAAGATATCCCTAATAGTAAATTTAAATAATGTTGAGCAAAAAAAGTTATTGGAGATCCCGACATTATTCCTCTTAATTTTAAGAAGGCTATGATGGATCCTGTAAATGTTATAGCTCCAATGGCTGCTCCTAAGGACATTTCTATTAAACTTGCTATTTTAATTGCCCCAGGTGTTCCTAGATTAAAGACTTCTGGATTTAAATAAGCAGCAATTGCAACAAATACTGCAGCTAAACCAACTAAGCTATGAAAACCAGCAACTAATTCTGGCATTGCTGTCATAGGAATTTTAAATGCAATAAAAGCACCTATTGACCCACCTATCAAAAGGAAAATAATTAAATAAGCAAAACCGATTGAAAAATTTCCAACCGATAAAACAGTCACTCCTATTGCTATTGCCATACCAATTATACCAAATAAATTTCCTTGTCGTGAAGTCTCAGGAGATGATAAGCCTCTTAAAGCTAAAATAAAAAGAACTCCGGAAATTAAGTAGAAAATTGCTAAAATATTTTGTGACATAATCTATTTTTCTTTTTTTTTCTTTTTATACATTGCTAGCATTCTTTGGGTAACCAAGAAGCCTCCAAAAATATTTACTGCTGCAAGAATTATTGCAAGAAAACCAAATAAATTTGAAGTGTTAAAAATATTAAAATTTTCTCCAGCTAAAGCAGCAATTATTGCACCAACAATTATAACTGAAGAAATTGCGTTAGTTACAGACATCAACGGAGTGTGTAAGGATGGAGTCACGCTCCAAACTACGTAATATCCAACAAATATGGATAGTATAAAAATACTTAATCTGAATATAAAGGGATCTATTTCCATTATTTTATTAAAGTTTTATTTATTATTTCATCCTCTAAATTTAAATTTATTTTTTTATTATCTTTATCATACAAATTTAATACGAAGTTATATAGATTCTTCGAATATAAGTTTGACGCAGATACTGGAAGTTTATTTAAAATTGTACTTTCTCCAAAAATAGTGACTCCATTTTTCTCAACTACTTCATCTGCTTTAGTAAAAGCAGCATTTCCGCCTTGCGATGCTGCTAAATCATAAACTATGGAACCAGGTTGCATATTTGCAATCATATTTTCATTAATTATTTTTGGAGCTTTTTTCCCAGGAATAAGTGCAGTACATATTACAACATCTATTTTTTTTAATGTATCTGCTAATAAATTTTCTTGTTTTTTTTTAAAATCTTCTGAAGCTTCTTTCGCATACCCTCCTTCAGTTTCTAGATTTTCAGCACCTTCAACCACTAAAAATTTACCTCCTAAACTCTCAACTTGTTCTTTGGATGCTAGCCTAACATCTGTTGCAAACACAATTGCACCCATTCTTTTTGCAGTCGCAATTGCTTGAAGGCCTGCTACTCCAGCACCTACAACTAAAACCTTTGCCGCAGAAATTGTTCCAGCAGCTGTCATCATCATTGGAACCGCTTTTTTAAACATAGCAAAGGAATCTACAACCGCTTTATATCCAGCTAAATTTGCTTGAGATGATAAAATATCCATCGATTGAGCTCTAGTTATTCTTGGCAACAGTTCCATTGAAAAAATAGAGACTTTATTTTTAATTTTATCAAGTGTCTCTCGGTTATCACTTGAACTAAAATTTCCTATCAGAAATTTATTTTCTCCTAAAAGATTTAAGTCACTATCTTCGGGTAAATTCATTTGTAATATTATGTCTGATTTAGATAAAATATTTTCTTTAGAATCAATATTACAGCCAACTGAATTAAATTCCTTGTCAGATATTCCGATATGTTCACCGTAATCTTTTTCTAAATTTACAGAAAAACCAGAAGAAATGTATTTTTTTGCAATTTCTGGCGTGATCGAAATTCTTTTTTCTAAACTTTTGTTTTCTGAGATAGATCCTATAATCATTACTATTTTTGTCTTGCTTTAAATTTTGGATTTTTTTTATTTATTATATAAACTCTACCTCTTCTTCTAACTAATTTAGAGTTTAAATCTCTTTTTTTTAACGATTTTAAGGAACTAGCTATTTTCATAATTAAATTTTAAAGCCTGGCAACGACCTACTCTTCCGTGTCTTAAGACAAAGTACCATCGGCGCATAAAGGCTTGACTTCCGAGTTCGGAATGGAATCGGGTATTACCCTTTAGCAATAATCACCAGGCGGAAAGTTTATAACCTATAATTTGATTTTGTAAATTGTTTATTTTGTATATTAAAAATGCGAGTTTTTAACGTAATCTTCTACATATTTTTTTATGCTAGTTTTTCCAAACCTTTTATGCACTTTGTTTGACAAGCTCATATTTGTTAGTGCAGATGCATATCTTTCACCAGGTCTTTTTTTTAAAAATTTTATTTTCCTACCAAACATTCTTGCAACCTCAAGTATTGTGAAGCTTTGTTTGTGAGAAATACTATAATGTCTACATTTTTTTAATTTCCACGCCTCGTAACAAACTTTTATTGTATCATTGATGTGAGTAAATCTTCTACTTTGATTTCCTGGTCTTACTACAGTCAATGGTTTATTTCTATCGTATTGATTTTGAAATATACCAATTACAGTAGCCATTTTACCTTTAGAAATTTGTTTTGGACCATACACATTGTAAAAGTAAATTATTTCATATTTAAACTTAAACCATGTTTTTAAATTTTCTAACATTTCTAAATTTTTAGATTTTGTGAATGCATATGGAGATAAATTTTTATCTTGGCCTCTATTTCCCAATGAGGCAGAAGTAGCTGAGTAAATTAATTTAATTTTATTTTTTAAACAAAAGTTAAATACTTCATGAGTGCCAATACTGTTAGATTCAATACACTCATTCATAAAATTAAAGCTCTGATATATCCTTGCAAATTCTCCAAAATGGAAAACCGTGTGTATATCATTTTTATATTTACTGAGAATTTTACTTATAAATTTTGTATTTCCATTAAAATATTTAACTCTCGAGTTTTTTATGTGATTTTTTAAAAATCCAGATGAATAATTATCTAAGCTAAACAATTTAAATTTCGTTTTTTTTAACAAAAATTCAATTAAATTTGACCCAACAAAACCTGCTCCACCTGTAATAACTATGATTTTTTTCATTTAATTATTTTAGTTTATAATTTATGTGTATGGTTAATAAATATTTATATAATTATCAAACATAATGTTAAAAAACATTTATTATAATATTACAAGTGGTAAAGAACAATTATTGAATATTATTGGTATATTATTATCAGTATATCCATTGTTTTTTTTGCTAGGTAGTTTATTAATAAACCTAAATACTATACTTATAACAATTTTATTTATTTTTTATTTAATTAAATATAAGCAGTTAAATTTAATTAAAAATCATTTCTTCATTTTACTTTCATTACTTTGGATTTCGTTCGTAATAAATTTATATTTTAGTTTAAACTTCGATAATTCGCTTTCTAGAACTTTCGGTTTTTTAAGATTTATTTTTCTAGTATTTGCTATAAAATTTTTTTTTGAAAAATCTAACGATTATATTAAAAACTTTGTTTTATATATTTGGTTATTTACCTTTTTTATCATATCACTCGATTTAATTTTTGAGTACTTATTTGGGTACAATACTTTAGGCTATAAATCCTACATGCCTGGAAGACTTGCTGGTTTTTTAAATCAAGAATTAAAGATAGGAAATATTTATAGTAGTTTCTTTCTCTTATGTGCGGTAACTATATTTTACAGAACTAATAATATTTTTTATACGTATTGCTTTATTATTTTTGCAATTTTTGTGTCTTTAATTATTGGTGAAAGATCAAATTTTTTAAGAGTCATTAGCATGTCGTTATTCTTTTTATTTTTCTTTGGAGAAAAAAACCTCTTAAGAAAACTTTCTACTTTTTTTGTTATTTTAATATTAACTTTGTCATTTATAACATTTAACAAAGAGTATAAAAAACGATTTTATGGTCAATTTATACAGCCAATTATTAAATATAAAAATCCAATAGAAGTTATTAATAACACAGTGTACGGTGCAAACTTTGACAGAGCTATTAAAATATTTCAACATAACAAACCTTTTGGCGTAGGAATAAAAAATTTTAGAATCGAAAGCAATAAACCTAAATACGGAAATAAAAATTTAATTTTTAATGATCAAGGAGCAGCAACTCACCCTCATCAGATTCACTTAGAGATTTTATCTGAAACTGGACTATTCGGATATATTATTTTCTTAGTTTTTTTGATTTTATCAATATATTTCTCTTTAAAGAAATTTAAAGAGAGCAACAATTATTTTATTTTAGCGTCTTCAGCTTATTTTATATTTTCACTTTTTCCATTAATACCTTCAGGGAGTTTTTTTACGACATATGGTGCTACAATGTTATGGATAAATTATGGTTTGATGTCAGTAGATTATAAAAAAAATATTACTTAAAATAGGAATTTATTAACTGTGTAAGGTAATAATCTGGTCCTTTTTTAAATTTTAAACCAATTTTTTTTGAAAGATATTTCATATAAAGAAATGCCTCATATCTTTTTTTCCACCAATTTTTTCTAAATTTAAGATAATTTGAAGTAATTCCATTTTTATCATGATTATAAAATGTATATGAATTATTAATAACTTTCATTTTTTTTTTTAGAAATGAATAAATTATTATACGGGCATCAATTTCTAAATTAGAAAATTTTTTTTTTTGACTAAATTTTACGAATTCAGTCATAAATCTTCTTCTAATAGCTATACAACTGGTAGGGTAAATACTGGGCCAAATTGAAAAATGATGTTTTTTAATTTTCAATTTTAGAATTTTTTTTTCTTTTGATAAATATGGTTTATCTTGAACCAAATCTTTTTTTTTGTTAAAATTAAAAATCTTAATAATTTCTTTTACTTTATTTTTTTTAATTTCATCATCTCCATCTAAGAAAAAAATATATTCACCTTTAGATTTTAAAAAAGCTTTAATTATAGCGTTTAATTGATTTAACGGTGCAGAATTTAATTTTCTTCTTCTATTAAAAATTTTTTTTATTCCCTTAAAATCTTTGATAATTTTTGTAGACCCATCATTTGATTTGTCATCAAAAACTAATATTTCTATATTTTTATAACTTTGAGCTATTGCAGATGCGATTGTTTTTTTTATATATTTTTCCTTATTATAATTAGTAATAATTATTGAGGCTAATTTTTTTTTCATTTATTAAAATAAATATTTTCATAGATATATTCGAAAGATTTTCTGAATTTCATTTTTATTTTAAATGATTTCTTAAAACCTTTATTAACTAAATATTTATGAATGTCGGTCAGCTTATAATTTTTAAGTAACATATCATCAAAATGATGCTCTAAATGAATAGCTTTAATCAATTTTATTTTTTCTCCAAGACCAATAATAACATTATACTCGTAGCCTTCTGTATCTATTTTAAGAATATCAATAAACTTTAATTTTTTATTTTCAATAAAATCTTTTAGGGTAATTGTTTTAATTTCAACTGGTCTAGAAAATACTTTTTTTTTAAAAAAATTAAAAAAAAAATATTTTTTTTTGAAGTATTTTGAATTTGAATTTAGATTATTAATAGATGAAGATGATGACTCAATATTTTGATTTAAAATAGTATTTCTTTTTACTTTATCTATTCCTAAATTGAAAATTTCAATATTTTGTTCTTTTGATAATCTTCCTATAAGTTTATTAAAATTTAAAGGACTGGGTTCAAATCCATAAATTTTTCTAACTTGAAAATTTTTATTAATATTATTTATATATTCTCCATGATGCGAACCTACATCAATAACTGTATCTATTTCATAATCAAATATAGTTTTTAAGTAATTAAAAATTTTATTTAGAGTTATTTTATCAAAAAAATTTAAAAATAATTTTGCAAAAAAAAGCATTAAAATATTTTTTATATTATTAAAATTGGATATATATAGCTAAATGTTTAATACAAGTAAAATTTATTTAATTTCTGTACTTTTGTACTCATCTATAATTGCAGGGTTTTATTTTGGGGAAGACTCGCTTGGTGGGGCTTTCAATGATTTTTTATCACATGGCCATATTTCAGATAAATTTAGATCAGAATTTTTTAATACACTTTTAAACTACGACAATCTAGGGCACAGACATTCACCAATTTTTTATATATTTAAATCATTTTTGCCGGCAGATAGTTTTTATTCACGTTTAATATTTTTACACATATATTTATTAATACCCTTTTATTTCTACAAATCTCTTAATTTAAAATATCCATTAGAAAATAAAAAAAACTTATTTTTAATTTCTTTGGTTATAATTTTATTTCCAACATTTAGATCTTATTCAATATGGCCGGATCCGCATTTAATGGGTACATTATTTTTTACAATTTCGGTATATTATTTTCTAAAGTTCACCAATTCATCATATAATATAAATTATTTTTTTCTTAATATTTTATTTCTGGCTATCTCTTCTTATTTCAGTCCAAACTTTGGTATTTTTGTAATTTATTTCTTGTATGAATTTATTAAATTAAAAAAAGGCTTTAAAGAAATATTTATTGTTCTATTTATAAATTTTATATTATCTTTACCTTTTTTTTTCTATTTATTTGTTCTTGATATCAATTTTATATTTAATGATAATGGTTGGGATATAGGCACAAATATTTTTTCTCTAAATAATATCTCTAATAAATTTATAATTATAAACTCATTATTTTTATTTTATCTTATGCCTTTTTTAATATTCTCAATAAATTATAGTGAATTATATGAAAATATAATTCGAAAATTTTTTAGATTTTTACCCCTTTTTTTAATTTATATTTTATTTACAATAAACTTTGACTTTCAAACTTCCTATAATCTTACAAATTCAGGTGGGGGGTTTGTATATAATATATCACAGTTATTATTTAACAATAATTACTTATTATTTTTTATAGCTTTCCTAGGATATATATTTTTTGCAGATTTATTTTTTAAAAATATATCGAATTTATTTTTATTTTTAGCATTAATTTTTTCGAATCCACAAATTACTTTATGGCAAGCAAATTATAGTCCTCTATTATTTATTATAATATTCCTTCTATTTGACCATAATATAATAAAAAAACTTGTTTTAAAAAAAAATATTGTTGTTTGTTTTGTTTATTTTTTTATATATCTTCTTTCAAACATCATTTACAAAAATGGTATAAATTTAGAAAAAATTTTATTTTTTATATAGTGAAAATTAATGAGGAATCTTACATTAATCATACCTGCCAAAAATGAGCCGGAGTCTTTACCAAAAGTTTTAAGTAGCTTAGAAAGCTTAAATTGCAACATTATAGTGAGTCTTAAAGATGATGATATAAGTACTATAGAATCTATTAAAAACTTTAATTTATTTATCCATAAACAATCAGGAAATGGTTATGGTAATGCCTTGTGGGAAGCCATAAATTTATGCAAAACTGAATGGTTTTGTATATTTAATGCTGATGGATCTTTTGAAAAAAGTGACCTGATAAAAATGTACGATTTAATGAAAGATAATGAATTTATATATGGATCAAGGTATCTTAAAGATAGTGGTAGTGATGATGATACTATGATTACTTTTATAGGAAATAAAATATTTTCATTGTTAGGAAAAATTTTATTTTCGTTAAAGATAAATGATATACTTTATACATATGTAATGGGTTCTGTTACATCCTTTAAACAATTGAAAATAAAATCTAATGATTTTAAATTTTGTGTAGAAATGCCAATTAAAATGGCAATTCTCAAAAAAAAATACCAAATGATACCATCATATGAAAAAAGAAGAATTGGCGGAAAAAAAAAGGTAAACGCACTAAAAGACGGTTTTTTAATTTTGACCGAAATAATAAGGTTATTTATTATTCATAAGATCCTTAGACAAGAAATAATATAAAGTAGTATAAATTACAATATTTGTAGAAATTATTAGCACCAAGATATTAGTTGAACTATAAAATTTAAAAGCAAGTATAAAAATAATTAAATTGTAAAATAATATCAAAGACGATGAGATTAGATTCGAAACAATATGACTTTTATTTGTAAAATTTTTAATTTTAATAAATATTAATTGATGTAGATGCTGGTTATCTGGATTTGATACAATCTTTTTTTTTGTTGATCTTCTTAAAAGAGAAAATAAGTTTTCATAAGCGGGATACCAAAAAAGAAGACATACGTAATACGGAGATATTGAAAAATTATTATTAAAATTTAATACTACAAAATATCCTATCAACAATGATATTAGGTAAGATCCACTATCGCCTAAATAAACTAGATTAAAAAAATTAAAAACCATAAATATTATTAACGAAATACAAACTAATGTGATTGCATCTAAGTGTAAAATATTTATTAAAATGTTTTGATTTAAAAAAATTAAACTTAAGGTTATCATTAAAAAATAGCCCGAAGCTAGAATATTTAAACCATCTATAAAGTTTGTTCCATTAATAAGAATTAAAAAGCAGAAAATTGTAAATAAAATATTTATAGTATTAACCTGCATTAATTTATCAAAAAAATCTAAACTTAAAGATCTTATAAAAATTTCCTCACCTATTACAAATAAGGAAACTAACAATATTTGAGTTAATATTCTTTTTAAGGGGTCATTCAAAAAATTAATATCAGACAATATCCCTAGAAAAAAAATAAAAAAAACTAGAATTTTAAAAATTAAATTTATATTGGGTAATAAAAGCACTGTAACAATTAAAAAAAAAATACCACCTAATAAAATAGGTTTACTATTTGAATTTACGAATTTTTTATGACTAGAACTACCGGTATCATCTATTAGTAGTCTGGTTTTTTTTTAAAATTATATACAAAATTAAAAATATTAAACTGATAATTAAAATTTTAATTAAAAACATTAATCTAGCTTAGAATTAATTACTATTTTTAAACCAGCTTTTAGACTCGTTTTGGGACTCCAACCTAATTTTTTAATTTTATTTGAATTTAAGTTTTTTTTAAACGTCCCGTCTGGAAAGTTTTTGTTAAAAGTTATCTTTCCTTTGTACTGAACAATTTTTTTTATTATATGAGATAATTTTTTAATAGAAATATTCTCTCCTGAGCCTACATTTAAAATTGGAAAAGACTGATTTGTTAAATTTAATAGCTTTTTATTAGATATTTTTAAAATACATAATATAGCCTCTGCTAAATCATCATTAAATAAAAACTCTCTTTGAGGTCTTCCAGTACCAAGAAGCTCAATATTTTTTTTATTATTTTTTTTTGCTTCTATAATCTTAGAGATCATACCTGGGATTACGTGGCTTGAAAACTTGTCAAAATTATCATTTATTCCATAAATATTTGTAGGCATTAAACAAACAACATCTAATTTATTTTGATTAAATAAATATTCTGAAAGCTTAATACCAGAAATTTTTGCAAGAGCATAAGCCTCGTTTGTTTTCTCAAGCTTTCCAGTTAATAATTGATCTTCTTTTATCGGAGTATGAGTTTTTTTTGGATAAATACATGATGAACCAAGAAATACAAATCTTTTAACTTTATTTTTATCTGCTGCAAAAAGAAGATTATTTTGCATCTGAATATTTTCGTAAAAAAAATTAACAGGATATTTAGAATTTGCCAAAATACCACCCACTCTTGCAGCACAATTAATTATAATATCAATTTTTTTTTTTTTAATAAAATTAAAAACCTTTCTGCTATTGAGTAGATTTAATTTATTCTTATCTACCGTAACTAAATTTTTAAATTTGTTATTAATTAATAAATTTAAAACAGATGAACCTACCAGACCTTTATGGCCCGTAATAAAAATTCTAGAATTTTTATTTACCATTTTTTTTTAATTATTTGTTTTTATAATCATTTCAGATTTTGCAATATTTAAATCTGAAATAAGCATATCTTTTATTAAGGTTTTAAATGAGTACTTTGGTTTAAATTTTAACTTTCTAACCGCTTTGAAGTTTTGGCCTTTAAGAAAATGAACCTCATTTGGTCTAAAATATTTTTTGTCTACCTCTATAAAAACTTCTTTTTTCTTTCCATTAAGCAATATTGCTTTTTCGTTCATTCCCTTTCCAACCCATTTAATTTTAAATCCAATTTGATTGCAAGACTCGTTAATAAAATCCTTTACACTATAGCTTTTACCAGTTGCTATAATATAATCATCAGGTTTCTTCTGTTGTAAAATCTTCCACTGCATTTCAACATAATCCTTTGCATGACCCCAGTCTCTCTTTGCATAAATGTTACCTAAATATAATTTTTTTTCTAGATTATAAAATTTTCTTGTTAAAAATCTTGTTATTTTTCTTGTAACAAATGTTTCGCCTCTTCTTGGACTCTCATGATTAAATAATATCCCTGATGACGCAAAAATACCGTAACTCTCGCGATATACTTTTGTGATCCAATGAGAATATAGTTTAGCAGCGCCATATGGAGATTTTGGATAAAAACTAGAATTCTCATTAAATATTTTTTTATTATTTAACTCACCGAATAATTCAGAGGTACTAGCTTGATAAAACTTTGTTTTTTTTAAATTTAAAAACCTGATCGCTTCAAGAATTCTCAATGTACCTAATCCAGAAACTTCAGAGGTATATTCAGGATTTTCAAATGAAACTCCTACATGACTTTGGGCTCCTAAATTATATATCTCATTTGGTTTAATTTTTGATATAAGATTGTATATATTATTTGAATCAGTAAGATCTCCATAATGTAGGTAAAAATTTGTTTTATTATGTGGATCAACATATAAATGATCAATTCTACCAGTGTTAAATGAAGAGGATTTACGAATTATCCCATGTACAATATATTTCTTTTTTAATAATAATTCGGCTAAGTAAGATCCATCTTGACCAGTTATTCCTGTAATTAGCGCAACTTTTTTTTTCATCTAAATATAATTTCTTTTGATTTTTTTCAGTTTATTAATAGATAATATTAATACACGATATAAAGCTTCAAAAAAATTCTTATTTTCGAATTTATAGTAAACTTTAAATGAATCTGTCAACTTTTGTATGGTGTTTGATGATAAAGATTTAGGTGTATCCCTCCAAACTGTCAGTGCCTGATTTAGACCCATAATTTTTAAACCTTTTCTAGTATATCTTAACCATAACGCGTAATCTTCTTGAGTACTTAAGTTTGGAAATTTACCTTTGTTGAATACTTGATAATTCGCGATTACTGTTGAGAGGCCAAAATCGCATTTATTTAATAACTCATAATATCCATAAGATTTTTTTACATTTTGTCTAAATTTTTTTTTCTTTTTAAGAATTTCATAAGATGTGTAGGATAGGTCTAAATTATTTTTTTCCATGAAACTGATTTGTTTCTTTAATTTATTTTTTTTCCAATAATCATCGGAGTCTAAGAAAGCAATGTAATATCCTTTAGATTTTTTAATTCCTTTGTTCCTAGATAATGCTGCACCTAAATTATTTTTGTTTTCAATAATTGAAATTTTATTTTTTTTTTTATATTTTTTTTTTAAGATTTTTAATTCATCTTTGTTACTATCATCATAAATTATTAAAATTTCTATATTTTTATAATTTTGTTTCATTACCGAAATTATTGATTGATCAATATACTTAAGGTTTTTATAGTAAGGTATTATTACAGATACTTTTTTCATTCTCATTTTTTAAAATATATTCTAAACCCATATTTTCTTATAATTTCTCTATTTATATTTCTAAGACAAGGGGAAGGTGTAGACCAGCACATACCATCAACTTTATAAACTAACTCATTATTAATATAAATTTTCTCGTATTTTATTTTTGGTACATAGAAATATGGAAAGTTTTCAAATTTTTCTATTGCTTCATAATTAAATTCTTTTTGTAATCTATTTAAATTTTTTAAGCAAAATACAAATAAACTAATACTGAAAATTATTAAAATTTTTTTTTTTAATAATAAAAAATTGAGTTTTTCGATTTTTAGCGAAGAAATAAATAAAAGTATTATGATTGAAATAATTAAAATATGCCCACCATATCTCAATGAAGGAAATTTATAGAACCAAATCATAAATAAAACTAATAATGTTAAAAAAAAATATAATTCATCTCTATCTAGTATGAATTTGAAGCTAAGTTGTTTTCTAAATACTAATAAAAATATTAAACAACCAGTGAAAATAGATAAAAGAAAATCTGAAACTTTAGTAAAAAAATATTTATCTACCCAATTATTTAACCAATTAAAACCTTCAATATATTTTGAAGGGTCGTTTTGTATAAAATCAGGTCCAGCACCAGCTTTAGACCATATTTCATACCAACTAGACATATAATTTATCGTATTTAAATCAAGTCCCCATTCAAATACTTTTGGATAACATAAACTACTAACAGGGTATATAACACATCCTGTAGAAGAAATGTTAATAACTACAAACATTAACCCAACAAATATTAGAAATAAAAATAAATTTGATTTGATTAAGTTGTTAATTAGTCTGCCCTTATCAATAATTAGATAAGTTAGATTCAAAAGAAAAAGTACATAAAGAGCAAAATAAGTTTTAATAGTTATCAGATAAGCTATAAATGTAATTATTATAAAAATATCAATAAGCGTAATGTTTTTTTTTATAACCAGATCATAAACTAAATATAATAAAACTCCTGCCAATAATTGACCCGTGATATCTGTTCCATATTCACCTACTCTATTGAAAATTGCTATGAATAAAATTGCAAATAATACTTTTATAATTGTTAGTTTACTAAATTTAGATTGATTTAAATCTTCAATAATACTTCCGGTAAAAAATAAAATTGAGAACAAAAGAAAGAAAAAATTAATTACATTGAATAGATAAAATTTCACATATGGCAAATAAAATATGGAATAAAGATAAAATATTGATGAATGATGTTTAAAACCATGATTGAGATTTCCTAGACCAAATTCAATTTTATTACTGACAAAATGTAATGCATTAGGCAAATGGTAGTAGCCAAAATCATCATGGGATTTACCTATAAAAATACCTATAAGCAGAAAAAATAATAAAATGAAATATTCTTTTTTTAAATCAATTTTTTTATTTTTAAAATAATAAAAAAAAAAAATTAAACCAATGATTAATAAAATTAGGTTGTGTGTTTCACCATGTGGTAAAAAGAAATGAGTAAAATAAGATATTGAAGAAAGAAAAAAAAGACCTAAAAAACCAACCAATCCCAAGTTTAGAATATTTTTATTTTTTAAAAATAAACTTTGAAAAGTGATACCATAGCCAATTATTGATACTAGAGAAATACAACTTAAAGTAATTAATATTATTATTTCCATTAATCCGTTATAGATATTTATTAATAAGTTTTTCGTATTGTTTCAAATTTTTTTCAAAACTAAATCTTTTAATAGAATTTAAACCAATTTTTTTTTTTATGTTTATTAATTTTATGTTTTTTTTATTACAAATATAAATAATTTTATTTTTTAATTGATTTACATTTCCAACATCAAATAAAAAACCTGCTTTTCCTCCTAAAAGTATTTCTTTAGGACCAGTGGGACATTTGGATGATATTATAATTTTATTTAAAAATTGTGCTTCTAAAAGAACATTGGGAAGACCTTCGAACTTTGAAGTTAATATAAATACATCTGATTTATTAATATAAGGGTAAGGATTTGATTTATATCCTAACAGTTTGATTTTTTTATTTAAATTATTTTCATCAATATAATTTTGTAAAATATTGTAATTTTTACCTTTGCCTAAAATAATAAGTCTAAAGTTAATAATATTATTAATTTTTGAAAAAGCTTTTAAAAGGACAATTTGATCCTTTTGATCTGTCATCCTTCCGATATTTATAAAATTGAATGTATTTTTTTTAAAAAAATTGAATTTTATTTTTTTTTTTATTTTATTCTTGATAATCAAATCATCAAATGGATTGTAAATACAATGAGAATTTACTTTAAATTCTTTGTCTAATTTTTTTTTAAACTCATAACTATTTACTATTATTTTATGTGGATATTTAAAAAAAAATTTAAAGATAACTCTTTTAATTATATTTGATGACCAGCCTGGAGGAGCTGTATTAGATCTTGTAATGATGCCCACTCCAAATAAACATGAAAAAAAAATTGCATATATGTTAGCCTGGAAAGAAAAAATTAATATATTTTTATTTTGCATAAAAAAAATGAATAAGCGAAAAAAACAATAAATAGTTTTATAAAATCTGTTTTTGTTGTTTAAATAATTAGAATTAGGTGAAATAAAATTTATATTTTTTTTAAAAAATTTTTTTTTATTCTTATTAGCCGTTATTAAGTTGACCTGTATATTTCTATCTGCAAAATAGTTTGAGATAATAAATAAATTTTTTTCTACTCCTCCATCCTCAATTGAGGGTACGAAAATGACAAGTTTTTTTTTAAAAGTTTTTTTTTTACTATTCATGTAAAATTTTATTTAATTTCAAGTAATGATTTAATAAAGAATAATTCTTTGACATTTTTTTTGCGTTAACTTTCTTTCTAAAAATATCTTTTTCAGTCGAATTTTTAAATTTGTCAAACGTATTTAGAAAATCTTTTTTATTGTTTGATCTAAATAAAAAACCATTTTTCCCATAATTTAATATCTCTTTAGGACCGTTATCACAATCACTCGAGATAATTGTAGTATTAGAATATGCAGCTTCAATTAAGACAAAGCCTGGATCTTCCCATAATGAACTTAATAAAAAAGCATCACAATCTCTCAAATATTCAAAAATATTTGATTTGTAACCCATTAAGGTTATGTTTTTTTGTAAATTATTTTTTTGAATAAACTTATTAAGTTTGTAGTGATCTTCTCCTTCCCCAAAAATATACAATTCTGAATTTGGATATTTTTTTAAAATATCTGAGAAACATCGAATTAAAAACATAAAATTTTTTTGCTTTGTAAGTCGTCCTATTGCAATGTATTTAGAGTTTTTTTTCGAGGTTTTTTTTATAGTATATTTTATATCTTTCAGATTTATTACTGGATCTTTTAAGTGGGATACTGGTAAATCTTTAAATTTTTTTTTTAAATATTCACAGGTATCAATAGTTGGTGCTGTAATTGAGTCTACTCGTCTAAGAACAATATTCCAATAATATTTTCTTATGAAGTTTAGTTTAGGATATCCAGAAATTCTTAAAATTGTTTTGATGTTATTTTTAAAAACAAAATTAATAATCAAAGGTAGGGCAGTTACCAGATGCAATATCATCACTTCTGGCTTTTCAGATCTAAGAAGTCTTAGTAATGGTATAAAAGATAATATAAAAATTTTAATTTGATAATATCTGCTTTTAAGAAAACCATGTATTATTCTTTCCTTAAAATGATCATCCAAATTTAATTTAATTAAGTTAATTTTATATAATTCAATTATATTTTTGTATTCATCCCATTCTCCAAAAACATCTATAATAAATGGTTCGTAATAATCATTAGAATATTTTTTTATAGAAATTGCAGAATTCAAAACAGCCTTGGTTGTTGCTATATTTGAAAAAAAAGGTGACCAATAAAAAACTTTTTTACTCATAGTTAATTTTTTAAAAATCAAAATGGCTAAATTAAGCCATTTTTTTTTAAAAATAACAAACCCGTTACATATTTAGAATATTTTTGAAACCTAAATTTAAAATTTTTACCTGATATTAAACGTCTATACTCATCATCAAAAGAAATATTATATTTTATTTCGAGAATTTCTTTAAATAGAGGTAACTTAAATGAGATGTTATTAATTGGAATAACTTCTAAATTAGTATCAATTGTAGACCTTATTTTATTATTATTATTAATATAATACTCTCTATTGTATGAGGTAATCAAAATAGGGTAAACTTGTTCTTTAACAATTTTAGAGATATTATTTTTAATATCAAAATTTTTAATATTTTTTATTATATCTGAAAAACAGCTATATTTCCCAAAATTAAATTGTTTTTTTGATCCTACAAAACCTTTTTTTTTTTTTATTTCTAATGTTGTGATAAGACTTTTTTCTTTGTTATCTGAATACTCATACCATCTCAACCTTGGTTTAATTCTTGAACCAACACCCTCGATATTCTCTTTAAAATATTTAAAATCAGCTGTATCAAAGTATATAGAAATTACTTTTCTTTTTTTGTATAGTTGAGAAAATTTTTTTTCTTTTAGCATATTTCTAAAAATCCAAGATCTGTCTTTTTCAATTATATATTTTCTTTCAAATCGAAGGCTATCTAATTGTCGCTTTTCCATATTTATTTCCATAAAGATAAGATTCTATAACTGAACCAGGCTCAGTGCCTTTAAAATTTTCACCATTTATTACAAGCTCACTTCTATCATCAACTAAGTAAAGTTTTTCACTTTCTTTTATACTAAATTCTTTGATATTTAGCTTTGCTGGTCCATATTCATTTTTTTTTACAAAAACTGCGATTGGCAGCTCCGAATTTCTTATTTTAACAAATGATAAAATTGCATTAGAATTATCTTTGACTGCTAATCCTATTTCTGAATTGGTAATATTTATATTTGATAAATTAACTTTTGATTTTTCACCGATACTAATAGATTTATCTAGTACAGTATTTGTAAAAATATTTTGACCATTAATATTTGCGTTTGAAAAATCTAAACAATCATTTCCAATATTTAAACAATAAATATCAAAAATGTTTAATACACCACCGTCAATATCTAATGCATCTGATTTGGAATTTTCAAAAGTTACGTTGGTAATATTAGAATTTGAATCAATTAAATTAATTGTATCTTCGCTCAAAGAATTTTCAAATTTTACATTTTCAAGGTTTACTTTAGAATTATATATATTTATACCTGCATAAAGATCATATCCATTGATAGAAGGTGCAACAAGATTTTTAATGTTTAAATTTTTTATATCAATATTATTGCTTATACTAATTACAGAACCAAATTTTGGTTCCTTACCCTCTAATGTTGCTGGATTTTTGTTTTCAGCAATAACATTTAAATTTCCAAATAAGACTAGCGTGGATCCATTTTGCAAAATTATATGTTGATCACTTTTTAATATAAGATTAATATTTTTTGGTAATGACATGTTTTGATTTATAATTATTTTGTTATTTTTTGGATAAAATGTATTACCTATAAATTTACCTTCAATTAATTCATTTATTGGACGAAAATTTTCCAAATTGGTGGGTAGAGATTTGTTTAATGAAGGATTTTTGTATAATTTTACCTTATTTAATTTTTTGTTGATAGTTTCAACTATTAATTCTTCACAATTAATAGGCCATTTAATATTGCTACTTTTATATAGCCAAATATTTACTTTATCTATTTCATTCTCACAATTAGACTTTATTTTAAACGGTAAATTTTTATTTGAAAATTTAATTTCAAGATTAGAACCGCTCTTAGAAAAAATTAAATTTGAGATATTTGATGAATTCAATTTTTTTCTTATTATATTTGCCCTATTTTTTAAATATTTATCTTTATAAACATAGGGAAAGATGCCTTTCCAAAATATATTGTCATTTCTAGAAAAGTCCGAGTAAAAGTATTTATTTAAATTTTTTATTTCATTATAATATTTTTTTTCAAAGTTATTTAAAAAATCGTTACTAGTGATTTTTTTTAAATATTTTAAATATGAATTTAAAAATTCTTCTCTTAAATTGTTATTTTCATTTAATAGAAAACGTAAAAACCACTCCCTTTCTTCACAAATCCATAGGCATGATGAATTCTCATTTAAAAAATCTAATATTATAAAATTACTAAAATCTGCAGTTCCGTGGTGACCATCAAAACTGATTGGTTCTATTTTACCAGAGACAGGATTATAGTATACCCTAACACTTTTTGCTAATGCTCCATGATAAGCTTCAACTAAATCAGTTACAGCAAAAAATTTACCCCAAGCCTCCCAATCTATAAATTTAACAGCTTGTTCATTTTTTTCTTTTATTAAATTTAAAATAGCATAACCAGAATTCAATAAATCTTTATTATTATTTATCCAATAATTTTTTGAGTAACTGTCATAAATTACATTTGGATATAATCTTGAAATATCATCTCTAATTCCATATATAGGCCCATTTCTTTTTGAATGCCTTTCTATAAGTTCTTTTGAAAACCCCTCCTCGATTGTATATATACCGTGACTTAATCCGTTTATTGAAAGATCTACTACCTTATATTGAAGCGAAATATTTCCTAATTCATGGTGAAGTTTGTGGAAAATATATTCATATGCATAGTTTCTAATAACAGGTTTTTGAAGTGAAAATTCTTCTAATCCTAAAAATTTTTCATTTTTTCTAACGTCTATTTTATAAGAAGTCGTTTTGACATTATCAAAATGAATTTTTCTATCACCTTTAACTCTTAACTTGATTGGAATTTTTTTTCCATTGTAAATCAGTGAACCGTTAACATATTTACTCAACTTTTTTTTTAATTCATCATCATTGCCGTGATTTTTTGATCTATTCTGCCTTTGAAACTCTAACTCTAGTAGATTTTTTTGACTTATTTTTATATCAATTTTTTTTATTTTGGGTTTAAATATAGTGTAATATGTTCCCTTAAAATATACTTCAATATATTTTCCAATATTTTTTACCTCAAAACCTACTAAATTTTTTGTCTTTGTATTTAATATTTTAATTATTCTTTCTGGGGAATAAATATTTTTTATTGGATTATTAAAATACCATAACAATAAAAATAATATTAACAAAATTTGTATCGAAAATAGAACTGCAAAAGTATTTGAAATTATTCCTAAAATATTTTTTTTATTTTTATTTTTATTTTTTGTTTTAAAAATCATTACTCATGGATATTTTCACTTGTATATAAGGAAATATTTACTTCATTTGAACTAATTTTTCTAAATGTGTCTAAAGATTTTAATAATAAAGATTTATTTTTAATTTCTATCCAAAAAACAAAAGTTTCTGAATTTTCACTAAAATTAGACGATTTTAAACTAACATGATCACAATTTTTATTTAATAATTCTATAATCTTTTTGAGTGAATATTTTTTATTTTTTATTTCAATTTGCACTACATTAGTACTTATATTTTCTAAATTACTATTGCGCCCTCTACGAAATGACGAGAATAAAATAAGAATTATTGATATAGAAATTGTTGCGATTATAGCAACCAAAAATTGGTTTGCGCCATTAGCTAGTCCTATTCCAATAATTAAAAATAAATAAATTAATTCCTCGGGTTCTTTTATTGCAGCTCTAAATCTTACTATAGATAGAGCTCCAACTAATCCAAGTGACAAAGCTAAAGAAAACTTAATTACAGTAATAACTAGACATGTAATTATTGAAAGTGGAATAAATAAATCTGAAAAATATTCTTTGTTTGAAAGAGATTGTGAACTGTATATGTAAACTTTTTTTATTACAAAGGCTAGAATAGTAGACATGACTATAGCAACTACAAAATTATTTAAACTAATTTCAACAGTACTATTTAAAAAAAACTCTTTGATATAATCGAGATTTTGAAATTCTTTATCCATAAACAATTAAATTAAATTATTTGTATAAATACACATTAAAATATTTGACTGTAATATTTACGATCAACAAATATCATAAGGCATGATCTATAAAATGCAAATAAATAAAACATTACATATATATTATGCTTATTTAATAAATAAAATCTTTTTTATTATACCTTTTAAAAATTTTTTCAAAAAGTTTTTAATCTCAATTATTTTTTCTTCAATTATGAAATAATAAGTTATTTTTTTTATCTTTAATAATTCTGCATTGATATGTTTTTTTTCATTTATACTTAACTTTTCTCTTTGTGTAATCAATTGATGGACCCAATTTTGTTGCCATGAACTTTTAGAATAAATCACTTTCCATTTTTCATCATACGGATATTCATAAAAATGAATTGGATATCCAACGCTTTTTTTTCTGTATCTATTAATATTAAAGAAAAAACCATTATCATCAATATGCCTATGTATAAAATTAAAATATTCTTTAATAATTATCTTATCCATTTCCATCATTGATCTTGTGTTAATAATTAAATCAAATTTAATATCAGAAATTTTGTTCCAAGGGTTTAATATAAATATGTCATTTTTTTTAAAAGTGATTTTATCAAGTTCATTATTAATCAATTCACAATTTCCTATAAAATTTAAATTTTTAAAATGATTCTTCAAATAGTATGATGTTAAAAAATTGGCTTCGGGTAAATCTATTGAGACATACTTACAGTTAAAATTTGATATTATTTTTTGAGCTAAAGATCCATAACCACCGCCAATCTCACAAACATATTTAATTTTTTTTTTTGAACTGATATATCTTTCAATATCATGTAACCATTTTATGTGAAAATTTTGACCAGCATCAACAATTTTATCTTTATAATGAAAAAAATATTTAGAATTTCCGATATTTGTTTGATTAAGATGTCGATATACGTATTCTTCCCCTAACTCAGAAATAAGGCTTTTAAAAATTTTATTTTGTTCTTCTAAATCATATCGATCATCAAGACCATCAGATAATGAATTATTCCTGAAATTTATCAAATTATTTTCGTTAAATAACTCAGATCTTAGATCGTATTTTTTCCAATGTTTGCTTTTGTATTTAGTATGGTATTGATCAGTAGATTTTTGATAATTTTTAAAAATATCCATTGATTTATTTATAATAATTATCAAACCATTCAGTCAAATTTTTTATACCATTATCTATACTTGTAAATTTTATTTTACCAATTTTTTTTAATAATTTAATATTTGATCCATGAGTTTTGTCTACATCTGCATTATTTTTTTTAATAATTTTAATTTTTGTTTTACCAATTAATTTGTTTAATTTTAAAACTAACTTTGAAATCTTAATGGGTTTACTGCCACAAATATTATAAACTTCAAATTTTTTAGAATTTTTTACTTTAAACAATTTATACAATATATTGGTTACATCATTTATATATGTAAAGTCCCTAAAGTGATTACCTTTATTATTCAAATAAAAAATTTTTTTTTTTCTATTAGCGGAAATAAATTTCATTAAGAACATATCCGGTCGACCCCACTCCCCATAAACTGTAAAAAAACGAAGGGCTGTAATTTTTAAATTATAAAATTTAGAAAAACTATTTGATAAATCTTCATTAAACTTTTTTGACAAACTATAAATATTATTGGGATTAAGATTAAAATTTTCCATTGAGGGATGTCTTTTTATATTTCCATATACTGAACTTGATGATGATATAAACAATCTATCTACTTTAAATTTTCTTGCAAATTCTAATACATTAAAAAAACCAATTAAATTAGAATTTAAATAGTCTCTAGGTGAAATTATTGCAAATCTAACACCTGCTTGAGCTGCAAAGTGAAAAATATATTTAAATTTATTTGTTTTAAATACTCTTTCAACTTTATTTTTGTCCTCAAGATTAATTTTAAAAAAACTGAAGTTTTTATATTTCTGAATTTCCTTAAGTCTGTTTTTTTTTAGTTTTACACTGTAATAGCTATTTAAATTATCAATACCAACTACTTTATAATTTTTTTTAAGCATTAATTCGGCAAATTTATAACCAATAAATCCAGCAACACCCGTAATTAAAATTTTCATATTTTTTAAATAGTATTATTTAATTTTTTTTAAATAACATATATTAAATATTATTATAAATTATATTAAATTAAAATTAGTATGGAATTTGATTATATTATCATTGGTTCTGGTCCCGCTGGATGTATATTATCAAATGAATTATCTAATTCAGGATTTAAAATAGCTTTGGTAGATAGAGCTCAAAAAATCAATTCCTCCTCAATTAATGATTTTTTGTGTCCATATATTAATTATTGTCCCAATTATTATACTCCAGTTTATAGTAATACTTTAGGTGGTAATAGTGAACTGTGGCACAGTAAAGTTTATTTAATTAGTGAGGAAGAGACTAAAAGGTACAATTGGAATATAGATTATAATGAATTACTAAAATTTTCAAATTTGCTCACAAAAAAGTTTAAAATTAATGATGAAGAATTAATTACAAAATCAGAAACAATTAATAGTTTTTCAAAATATAGATATTCTTTGAGAGCTAGCTTTAGAAACGTATTTAAATTTTTTAACATAGATCAAAATGAAAATATTTCCTTATTTAAAGGATATTCTCCAACCGAAATTTTATTTAATAAATCAAAAGCTGAAAGTTTGATAATCAGTGACCCTGAAAGAAATGAACAAAAAATTAATTTAAAAAAAGCGATCATATTTTGCGCTGGTGGTTTAGGAAATCCACATTTGTTATTAAATCTAATTAGTAATAAAAGTAATTTATTAGGCAAATATTTATCAGATCATCCTCATGTAAATATAGCAAAAGTAAATAGTAAAAATTTTGAAAAATTTAAAAAAATTGCCAAGCCTAACATACTAAAAAACTTCGGGCTTATTTCAAATGAAATCGCTTTAGTAAACAGTAAAGAAAATATATTTGCTGGATCACAATTAGATTATAAAACCGATCCAATAAGAAAGTTAAGAAGAATATTTATAAGATTTAAAAATATAAATTTAAGAAAATTTTTAAGCTTGTTTGGTTTTATACTTCAAAAATTTAACGGCCTCTATTACAAATTAGGTTCTTTAATTGGCAAATATAATAAATTTTCTTTTGAATATTTTTTTTCACAAACGCCAAATGATGGCAATTATGTTTATTTAAGTGAAAAACTTGATGAATTTGGATTGAAAAAAATAAATGTTAAATGGGATATCAACAAAGAAGATTTAATAAATTATAATGAGTTAATTTCACATAATATTGGAATAAATGGTTGTATTTTAAAAACAGAGGAAAATATCAAATTTGAAAAAAATTTTTATAAAAATGGCTTATCAGGTCTTCATCCTTCTTGTACAACTATGATCGGCGATAACATTGATAATGGTGTAGTGGACTCAGATTTAAAATTATTTAATCACGATAACATATACGTATGTGGCTCTAGTGTATTTCCTTTTAATGGATATACTAATCCAACATGGACTATTATGACGTTATCATTAAGATTAGCAGAAAAATTAAAAAAAATTTATTTCATTAATGAATAAAAATTTTTCTCTAGGCATCTCTAAACCATTAAATATTTTAGATAGAGATATAAGGAATTTGCTATATTTTACGATAGAGAAAAACTTTTTAATTCACACATCTATTACTTATCCTATAAATTATTTGATAATAAAGTACTTATTAAGAGAAAAAGACAGATTAAAAATAAATTTTATATGCAAGATTTTAGGGGATAGCCTAAAAAACTTTGAAAATACAATCTCATTAACGAAATTAAAATATGGAATTAAAAAAATACATATTTTGCAACTTGTAAATTTACCATTAAAGAATGCCGATAAGAGAAACTTTGATTCTCTTGATATTTATGAATTTAAAAAAATAATTAGTGCAATAAATAAGTTAAAAGAAAAAAGAATTGTTGATAAATTTTATTTACAGGTATTTTCTAATGACAGTTTTGAATTTTGTAATAAAATAAAAGATTATGTTGATGGTTTTGCATTCTATGCAAATATTAACGAAATACATTTAAAAGAAAAAGTTTATAATTTAATTAGAGAAGATAATATTCCATGTATGTTATTATCCATATTTGGCAATCCGAAAGAAGATAAATCCTTAAATCATGATTTACACTTAGACTCTTTTGAATTTAGCCAAACTAATTTTACAAATAATACAATCGCTGTTGGTAGAACTCTGAAAATAAGCAGGTTAAAAGAAATTAGTGAATTTAAGATATCTGAAAAAAAAAAATTTAATCCTAAACACGTTGAAACAAGTGAAATTCAAGACACAGCTAAAAACTTTTATGAAAGATATAATGTAACAACTTTTACGTATGTTATTATTTTCATCATTAAATGCTTAATTAAAAGAATTTTAGGAAATGTAATTGTAAATTTCTTAAAAAAAAAATTGAAAAAATGAAAATTAATATATTACTTCCAGTTTATAACGATTGGGAAAGTCTAAACTTTTTACTAACAGACATTCAAAAAAAATTAAATTTTTTTGATATTGATGTAATTATAGTTGACGATTGTTCAACAATAGATCCATTTATAAATAGAAAATTAGCAGGACTAAATATTAAGATTTTAAAGCTAAACAAAAATGTAGGTAGTCAAAAAGCAATTAATATTGGTTTAAATTATTTAAAAAATAATTTTAAACATAAAGATTATTGTATTGTTATGGACTCTGATGGTGAGGATAAGGCTGAAGATATAATAGATCTAATAGATTTAGCGGAAAAAAATAAGGATAAAATCATTTTTGCTTCTAGAGGTAAAAGACAAGATGGATTGATTTTTTATATATTGTATAGATTTTATTTATTTTTTTTTTTATTATTAACGGGTAAGAACATAAATTGTGGAAATTTTAGTTGTATCCCTCAGATTAAGATTAAAGAGTTGTTAGAATTAAATTACTCTGGAATACACCACTCAGCATCAATTTTAAAATCGGACTTAGGTTACAAAAAATTCACATGTCATAGGGGAAAAAGATATAAAGGTAGATCGCAGATGAGTTTAAGTAACTTAATACTTCATGGATTAAACAGTATGGCTATATTTTATGAGTTAATAAAAAAACGGTTTTATATTTCTGTTGTATCTGCAATATTCTTTCTATCTTTAATGATCTGCTTAACAGTTTTACTAAAGAATTTGACTGTAAATAATGCAGTTACTTTAATTATTAACAGTCATTTTTTTTTAATTGTAAATTATTTTTTTTTAATTTTTATAGTTTTTCTAATTTATTTAAAATATATGAAAAATAAAATTAATAGAATTAATTTCAAAAATATAACTGTGGAAGAAATTAAAGTTTTTTTAAATTTAAAAAAATAGTGATGATATTAAGCTTGGTTGATATCTCCAATTTCCCAAAATATTATAACTTAAAGCACACTCATAAGTACAATTACAATTTGTTTTTTTAATAAACTTCCTTGTTTCATTGGAGGATTTATTTTTCCAAATTTTCATTAAATCCATTTCATTTTCTCTCAAATCACCCATAATATTTTTTTCTAGTATTTCGCAAGGGAAGACTTTTCCATTTGCAGTTATTATTCCAAATAAGCCGCCTGCATAACATCTACTAATAAATTTAGGCTTAAGGTAAGTCTCTTTCACCATTTCATAAGAAATTATATCTTTTTTTTGATGAATTTTGCCTTGGATTGAATTTTTATTGTAATTAACAATTTTGTCATTTTTTATTTCAGCGTTTATTTTTTCTGTAAGCCATACATAAGCATCATATATCTTTTTCGCCTTGTCTCTTGGAGTTTTATAAATACCTTCATCTCTAACTATGCAAGCTTTAAGACTATCAATCCCACACTCCTTAGTAAAATATCTATATATCTCTTCCATCTTGTCACAATTTTCTTCACTTACTGTTATGTTAACAACAGGGTTTATATTTTCTAAATGCATATTTTTTAACATTCTGTAAGTATCTATACATTTATCAAAAAGATTTTTAATTTTTCTAACTTTATTATGCCTTTCTGGCAAATCATCTATTGAAATCTGAAAAGATTGCTCTATCGAATTATCAATCTTGGTGATTTCCTTTGCGTAATTTTCTACTCTATCTGGTAAACTAGCATTGGTAGTTATATATATAGATTGTATAGTAGAATTTTTAATATATAATTTTGCAATATCTAAAATATCTTTTCTTGCAAACGGTTCACCTCCCGTAAAATTAACATTTAACAACGATTTACCTAGATTTTTTGTTAAAATATCAATTTCATCTAATGATAGCTCTCCCTTAAAAGTATTTGGGTCATCAAAGTCTATAAAACAAAACGAACATCTTGCATTACATCTATTAGTTACAAAATGAACTAAACTTACTGGTTCATTTTTTAAAAAGTAAATATTGTTTAATACTCTTGCAAAATTTGTTTTCTTAAAAATCATAATTTTTCATATTAATCCTTATTAAAATTAAGTAAACCAGCTAGAATACCTAAGCCTGGTGATATATTGGCTAATAACATTATAAAAAATATAAAAGGTACGTAAATTAATTTTTTGCTCACTCTTATTGTCTCTACTGTAACAACGGATAAATACAAAAACAAAATAAAAAAATATATTTCTTTATAGTATTCAAAATATAAATTTAGGGGTAAAGAAATTAAATACAAAACAAAAAGAAATGGAATAAAGAAATAAAAATTATTAAAATTTATTTGTCTTAAAATTGGCCACATATAGTATCCATATAAAAACCTTTTTTTTATAAAATGATAGATAGTAGAATTTTCGTGATAAATAGTAGATTTTGGATTGTATAGAAGTTTAAATTTTTTTTTTTTCATTCTGTTAAATACAAAGTCCCAATCCTCATTCCTCAGCATGTTGCCATCCATGTAACCAAATTTTAAAAAATTTTTTTTTTTCATTATCCAATTACAGCTTGGCATAAAACTTACTATTTTTGGTATAGGGTTTTTTTGTTTCTGTAAAGATGGTCTCATTGTAATAATAAAACTCTTTTTTACCTGGCCAACAATATCTTCACTTAAATTTTGATTAATTGGATCAATATGTGGTCCAGCTATTATACCTATATTTTTTTTACTTAAATATTTGATGCTATTCTCTAACCATTTTTTAGCGGGGTAAGCATCAGAGTCGATGAATGCCAGATATTTTGTGCTTGCTTTTTTTACTGCTAAATTTCTTTTTGCGCCAATACCTTTAAAATTGGTATAAATAAATCGAAGATTTTTATCTTTGTTATATTTAACTTTATGATTCAAACATACTAAAATTTTAACATTTTTATATACTTTTCTAATATTTCTAATAGAATTTTTAACATCATTAAATTTTATACATGGTATAATTATTGTGAAATTTTTTAAATCTTTCATTTAATTAAATAAGTAAATAATTATATATAACATTTTATGAAAAAAAAAATAATTATAACAGGTGGTCTTGGCTATATCGGGTCCGAGCTATGCAAAATATATTCTGGTTATAGTTGGAATGACAACATTACAGTAATTGACAATAGGTTTATATCAGAAAGAGTAAATCAATTAAGAAATTGGAACATCGAGTTTATTCAAGGGGACATCTTGGACAAAGATCTAATTTATGAGCACTGTCATAATGCTGATGTTATACATCATCTAGCAGGTATCACTGATGTTCCAAGAGTTAAAGGGGAAACAACAATTGATAAGGAAAAACAAATTAAGTTGGTGGCAGAAGATGGTACTCAAAATATAATTGAGGCAATGAATGATAAATGTAAAATAATTATGCCATCTAGTCATGTGGTTTATGAAGGAATTCAGGAGGTAAAAAATAATATTGAGGAGAATGAAAGAACATTTCCTGTGCTCTCTTACGGTAAATCAAAAGCATTTAATGAAGAACAGCTTAAAAATTCCGGAAAAAATTATATTATTTTAAGACTAGGTTCAGTATATGGGTACTCTACTGATACAGCCAGACTGGATATAATGGCAAATCATTTCTCAAAGATGGCTTCTCAAAATAAGTCTTTAAAACTTTTCGCTGGAGGTAGACAAATTAAAAGTTTAGTACCACTTATAGATGTCGCCAGATGTTTTAAATTTATGGAGGAAAATGAAGATATAAATTTTGAACTATTTAATTTAACAAAAGAAACAGCGACGGTAAAAGAAGTTGCGGAAATTTGTAAAAAATATAATCCTAAGATAACTCTCAAGGAAACAAATGATGAAGTTCCAAATTTAGGTTTCTCACTTTCAAATAAAAAAATTCTTAATGCAGGTTTTAAATTTCTTTATTCACTTGAAGAAAGTATACAAGAAATGATTACTAAATGGTCAAAACAAGAAATTACTAAGGATTTAGAATATGTTAAAAGTGGAACTGATGAATTTGTTGACCCGAGAGGAAAAATTAGTAATCACGAACTAACTGAGCCAATAAATATGATTGGCCTTGTTCAGTCAAAAAAAGGAAGTATAAGAGCAAACCACTATCATCCGCAACAAGAACAAAAATGTTTATTTACAAAAGGTCAAATTATAGAAATTTTTCAAGATATTTTAAATCCAAATTCTCCAAAAATTACCCAAGTTGTAAACGAAGGTCAACTTTCAGTAATAAAACCTAATGTTGCACACACGATGGTTTTCACCAAAGATACAACTTTTTTAAATTTAGTAAGAGGAGAAAGGGAACACAAAAATTATGGCATAACTCATACAATTAAACATGTGTTCGTTGATGAAAAAGAAAAAAATCTCTTATTAGAATGTTATAAATTTAATTGTCGTAGTTGTGAAAATTCTGATTTGAAACGAGTAATATCGCTTGGTTACCAGCCTTTAGCTAATAACCTATTAAATAAATCAAATGAAAAAATAGACTTATATCCTTTAGAAGTGAATTATTGTGAAAATTGTCATAATTGCCAGTTATCAGTTTCAGTTGATCCAAAAAAAATGTTTACGAATTATTTGTACACATCTTCAACCTCTGAAATTTTTAGAAATCATTTTATATCAGCCGCGAAAAAATATGTAAAAGAATTCAAGCTTAAACATAATACTTCATACATAATAGACGTTGGCAGTAATGATGGAGTTGCATTAAAACCTTTTAAAGATTTGGGCTTTAGAAAAATACTTGGTATTGAGCCCGCAAAAAATCTGGCAAAATTAGCCAATAAAAATGGAATTAAAACGTTCCAAGGTTTTTTAACAAAAAAAAATCTAAAAAGAATTAAAAACAAAGCAGATTTGATTTTAGCTTCAAATGTTTTTGCTCACTCTGACAAATTAAAAGAGATGACTGAATGTATTTCAAGCCTTCTAAGTAAAAAGGGGATAGCGATTATTGAAGTACAGTATCTAGTAAATACCTTACAAGATTTAACATTTGATAATATTTATCATGAGCATTACAATTATTGGTCATTAACCTCATTAAAAAATTTTTTTAAACATTTCAAACTTAAAATATTTAGAGCTGAAAAAATTAATACTCATGGGGGGTCAATAAGAATATATTTAAAAAATTCAATTAAACATTATGAGGAAAAAAGTGTAAAAAAAATTTTAAAAGAGGAAGAGAAATTTGGAATTAAAAATTTTCAAACTTATAAAAATTTTGGAGAAAAGGTATATAAAATTAGAGAAAACGTATTAGAAAATATCAATAAGTTAAAAAAAAATAATAGAAATATTATTGGGTATGGGGCTCCAGCTAAAGCAACAACAGCCTTAAATTTTTTTGGCATTTCTAATCAAATAGATTATGTAATTGAGGATAATAGACTTAAACATAAAAAATTTATACCTGGAGTTAAAATACCAATTATTAGTAAAGACAATATAATAAAAAATAATCCAATAGTCTTGGTCTTGGCTTGGAATTTTTTTGATGCAATAAAAAAAAATAATAAAGAATTAAATCTAAAATTTATAAATATTAAAGACCTAGAAAAAAAAGATTTTAAATTTGAATAAATAAATAAATTTTGAATAAGAATAACTATATATATTTTTTTATCTCTATCCTAGCAATTTTCATAATTATTTATGGAGGATTTCTTTATGATATTTACATTCATCCAACTGTGATTATTGATGAGCTAGGAAACAAAGACATAGTAATATTTGGTGATTTAAAATATGTATTTAAAATTATAAACTGCAATAATTTAGGCTTTGATGTCTATACACCAAACAAATGTTATAGAGATTATTATGGATCTTTCTTATATGGACCATCAATACTTGTATTTCCTACAATTTCAAAAAATGCAGAAATTTTTTTAACGTATTTATTAACAATATTATCAATAATATCTTTTGTTTACTTGAATATAAAGATTATAAATCCAAGAAATTTTTTTGGTTATTTTATAATAACTGTGATCTTATTTAACCCTACAACTTTATTTTTATATGAAAAAATGAATATTGATATATTCATTTATATATCTTTAGTATTATTAGTTTATTATTTTAAGAGTGACATAATAAAAATTTTTCTTATTTTTATTCTAACACTTACAAAATTTTATCCGGCAATTTTGAGTATTATTTTTTTATTAAAAAAAGATAAAATTTTTAAAGGATTTTTCTATTTTTTATTTTTATTATGCTGCATTCTATTATTCATATTTTTTTATTGGGACAATATTTTAAGTGTATTTAAAACATTGGATTATGTATCACAAAGCTTAAAATATTCCTTCTCATTAAATACACTAAATAAAATATTTATTTATTTAACTAGTTTGGGCAATGTTTTTTATTCAAAATTAGTTTTAATATCTTCAACCTTGATTATATCTTTCGTTATATTTTATTTTTTTTCAAGATATAGGTTAGAAATAGAAAATCAAATTGGCAAACGAAATACTACAATGTTTATTTTATCGTCCTCATTATCTGTCTCTTTATATCTCTTATTTGGAAATAATTTTTACAGAGAAATTTATTTAATAGGCATAATTCCATTTATATTAAGTAATTCAGAAATCAAATTTTTCAAAAATTTGTTATATTTTTATATATTTAAATATTTGTACCTCTTAGTAGTGTTTCCTTATTACTATAATTCTGATCTAAAAGAAAATATAACAGCCCAAATTTTTGTAAGTTTGAAATCTTTTTTTGATCTGATTTTAATAATTTTTTTAATTTCAATTTTGTTTACTTTTTTCAAAATTTATATTGATAATTTAAAAAAGGTTAAAAATGAATTATAATTACGAAAAAATTGAATTTAGAAAATTTTTAGAAAATAATGAAAAAAGGGTATTTGAGGGTGGAAGGAGATTTAATGAAAAAAATAGAAATGAGAAGAGGGGCAGGCCAATTATTTCAATTATAACAGTTGTAAAAAATAAATCGAAGTTTATTCAGGAAACAATTAATAGCATTAAGTCTCAGTCATATCAGAATATTGAATATATTATAATAGATGGAGTTTCAACAGATGGTAGTCTAGAAATAATAAAAAAGAATTTGGACTTTGTTGATTACTTTGTATGTGAACCTGACCTAGGTAATTATGATGCAATAAATAAAGGTCTTTCACTATGCACTGGTGATTTGATTGGAATAGTAAATTCAGATGATGTCTTATTGCCTAATGCATTAGATATACTAGTAGATTATTATAATAAAAATCCTAACGTTCAATTGTTTTTTGGTTCAGTAAAAAAACATTGGGGAACAATAAGTGGATATTATCCAAATAAAATTAAATATTCTTGGTTTTTTTACACAAGTCATTCAACTGGATTTTTTTTGACAAGGGATGCGGCTGAAAAGAATGGCAAGTACTCACTTAAGTATAAATATTCTTCTGACTTTGATTATTTCTACAGATTAATCGTACATAATAAATTTAAAGGTTTAGCAACTAAAAAAGATGAGATTTTTGGAATTTTTAGACCGGGTGGTATATCAGCAACTTTAAACAAAGAAGATCACTTTTTTGAAAAAATTCAAATAAGATTAGATAATAAACAGAATAAATTATTTTTAACTTTTCTATATATATTTAAAATTTTTAAAAATTTATTAAAGAAAGAAAAAATATCTTATATCAAATATTTAAAGTTTTATTTAAAAAATTTTATTTAATCTGTATAGATTATTTTTGAACCTTCGGGTTCGAAATTAATTGGAACATGCGTTAAATTTTTTAATGAATTTATAATTAATTTTTTTTTGTTGTGCGGAGATAGATAAAGCATAAAGCCTCCACCACCAGCTCCTGATATTTTTCCACCGTAAGCACCTGCTTTTATAGCTTTATCATAATAAAAATTAATTCTTTTATTTGTTATTTTATTACCTAAAGATTTTTTAATTTTCCATGATTTGTCAAAAAGCTTACCAAGCATTTCTATTTTTTTCTTGTCTTTTTTCAAAAAAATATTGTAAGCCTTTTCACAGTTTCTGACCAAAGTGTTTATTGAACTTTTATTTTTTGTATTAGATTTTATTGAACTTAGAATATTGTATGAGCTTCTGTAAATTCCAGTAAAAAAAAGTTGTAAATTATTAAAAAAATTGTTTGGATTAATTTTTTTTTTTAAAGAATACACCTGAACATTTTTCTTATAAAATACAAACTTATTAATTCCACCATAAGCTGCAGCATATTGATCCTGTTTGCCTATAGGAGATTTCAAAAGGTCAATTTCAATCTTACATGCTAATTCTGCAAGTTTTTTTTTACTTATTTTTTTGTTTTTTAATGCAAATAAACCCTTTAATAAGCCAACAGTAAATGAACTTGATGAACCAAGTCCGCTCATGGACGGTATATCGGCTATAGTTGATATATATAATGGTTCAGTAATTTTTAAGTATTTTAATGATTCTCTTATAATATTATTTTTAATATTGTTAACATTATTAACATTCTCAGACTTCTGATAATTTAGTCTGTATTTTTCATCAAATGTTTTGCCGTGTTTCTTTATGGTGACATATATAAATTTATCTATGGTAGATGAAATGACCATGCCCCTTTTTTTTGAATAGAATTTTTTTATATCTGAACCACCACCAAAAAAACTTATTCTTAGAGGTGTTCTTGTAATTATAGTTTTCATTTTATTTTTATAAGTATTTTTCTATTAATTTATAAAGACTATCTTTGTTGCCAAGATTAAAATATTTTATATCTAATTTTTCAGCTACATTTCTATCAGTTTTTTTATCTCCTATGTAGCAAATTTTTGAAAAGTCTAAATTTAAATCAAACTGAGCATTTAAAAATAATCCTGGAGATGGTTTTCTGCAAAAACATTTATCTTCCCAGTGATGAGGGCATAAATAAATATAATCAATAGATCCCCCGTTAACTTTAGCATCTTTTGACATTTTAAAATTTACTTTATCAACTTTATCTTTTTTTAAAATCCTTCTTCCTATTCCAGCTTGATTAGTTACTATTATTGTCTTATAATTTTTTTTCTTTATCAATTTTAAAGCTTTTAAGCTACCTCGTTTCCATTTTATTTCATTTGTATTAGATACATATCTGCCTTTTTTTGGCTTTACATTCAATACTCCATCTCTATCTAAAAAAATAAATTTCCTATTAGAAAGCATAATTCTTGCTTTTTTTAATCTCTCCATAGTACCAACGGTAGTATATAAATTATAAGTTTTGTAAGCCGTAACAATTTTTTTTTTTACTGAATTACCAATTATATGTTCCCCTAAACTTAAGTTTTTAGAGAACCTGAATCTTTCTAAAACTTTTTTATTTAAACACATATATCCTATGTCTACATAATTAAGTTTTTTTTTTAATCTTTTTGGATCATAAACTTTAACTATGTTTTTCTCGTTAACATGTATGTTGGGTTTGCTATATTTATTCCAGTCATAGTAAACAAGTAATTGGAAAAGACTTTTACTTTTTTTATAGTGAGAAATTATTTTTTTAAGATCAAGACCACAATAATTATCGCCATATAAGAGAAAAAAATTTTTTTCTAAATAGTCTTTTGCTAATATTAGCCTTGCTCCTGTTTCAATATTTTCTGGTTGCTCTAATAATCTGATATTTTTATAAACTGATTTATATTTTAATAATTCTCTTTTGAAAATTTGACTTTTATATCCCGCTAGTAGAACAATTTCTTTAAATTTATATTTATTTAGTTGATCAAATATGTGAAAAATAAAAGGTTTTCCAGAAACTTTTACAAGAGGTTTTGGTATTTTAGAAGTAATTGGCTCAAGTCTTTTGCCTCTTCCACCAACTAATATGACAGCTTGTGAAATATTCAAATTGATCCTTATATTTTAAATAATTAATTTTTTTTATAAACAATATTATATTGTTTTAAAATAAAAACATTATAAATATCTTAATATAAAATTTTAGTATGAATATAAAAAAAAATAAATTTTTAGAAAATTATTATTCAAAGATATCTTTGCTTATTGAAAATGTTATTATAAATAGCGCTTATAATGATATAATCAAAAAAATTAAACTGACTAAGAAAAATAAAAAAAAGGTAATTATTTTTGGAAATGGAGGAAGCGCATCCACTGCAAGTCATTTTAGTACTGATTTAACAAAAAATGCGAGGATAAGATGTTGTAATTTTAATGAAAGTAATCTGATTACATGTTTTTCTAACGATTATGGATTTGATAATTTTGTAAAACAATCAATTAATGAGTATGCTGATCAAGGTGACTTACTAATTTTATTATCTGTATCTGGTGAGTCAAAAAATTTAATAAATGCAAGTAAGTTTTGTAGAAAGAAGAAGATAAAATTAATAACATTTACTGGAAAGAATAAAAATAATTCTTTAATTAAAAGCAATAAAAATGGCTTTAATATACATATTAATTCGAATTCATATAATATTGTAGAGATTTGCCATCATTTAATTTTATTATCTATGGTAGATTGTATAATTGGTAGAACAAGCTACAACACAAAAATAGGTAAAATATAAATTTATTTTTTTAGACGGAAAAAAATTGCGATTGGATATATATCCTCTAGTTTATATCTTACAAAAAAGCTTAGCAATAAATCTAATATAAAAGCTATTGTAAACAGTAGAATATTTAAAAACGGAATTTTTTTTGTAAAGTCTGAAAGAAATGAGTAAGACAAACAAAAAGGTCCAAATCCAAGATTTTTAATATTTAATATTTTAAAATCTTTTTTGAAAAAAATTTCTAGATAAGGCTTTGTAAAGCGCAAGTAATCGGATGGAGCATTGTGATATCTATATAGAAAAGGTGTAGATCCAATCATAATTGAGTTTTTTTTCATTATTTTTTTTATTTCTTTTTTTGCATTAACAAAATTACTTAAATGCTCCATAATATTAAAAAATAAAATTGTATCATAATAATTTTGTCTAAAATTATTCTTCTTATTCAAATCTATATTAATAACTTTTTTATGTTTTATATTTTTATCTCCATATTCAATATTCTTAATTTTCTTTTTTTTCGCAATAGAGGAAAATCTGTTATTTGAGTCTGGAGTTGTTCCAAACTCAAGAACATTACCTGAAATTAAATATTTTTTACATTCTAATATTTGTAATATTCTGCATAAACTTTTATTTTGAATTATCCCTTTAATCACTTGAAAATATATAGATATAGAAAACATAAAAATATTAGTTAGAATTTAAGATTGAATTATAAATTTCATAATACTTTTTAGCAATAATTTTTGTTGAAAAGTTATCTTTGGTAAAATTTATTGAACTATTAAAAAAATTGGACCGATTATTTTCTAACTCATTTAATATCCAATTAACTCCGTTATTAAAATCTTTTTGATCCATATAATTTGCTAAATAACCTGTCTTTTTATGTATAATAGTATCTTCTAGTCCTGTATTTTTAAAAGCAATTGCGGGTGTACCACATGAAGCTGATTCAATAGCAACCTGTCCAAAAGCCTCTAGTAAACTGGGTGCTAAAAGCAAATCAGCAGCAGAATAAATTAACTTTAGTGTAAGTGGATCACCATTAAAAGATTTATTTATGTTAATTATTTTATCTCCAAATTTTTCATTTTTTTCATTGCCTACATTTAATAAAATAATATTTTTGTTATTATTAAATATTTCATCAAAAAGTTTTTCTATAAAAATAAAGCCTTTTCTTTCATCTTTGGATCCGTTTGTGGACATAAACAGTAAAATTTTTTTTTCTAAAGGTAACTTAAGAATTTTTCTTGCTTGAATTTTATCAACCGGAGCCCATTCTTTTTCATCTAAAGCCGGAGGAATGATAGAAATTTTATTATTTTTAAATAGATAACTTTTCTCTGCTTTACTTTTTAACCAATTACTTCCACAAATAACATGATTAATTTTTGAGCTCCAAAGGTTTTTTTTTTTATTCCAAAGATATTTATTTATATCAAAACCTCGTTCACTAATATCTTTTGATGTATTTTGATAACCTTTAACAAATCTATCATTATCAGTATAATGTTCTCCACCACACATGGGCCACATATCATGAAAGGTCCAAACGATTGGTTTATTTATTTTCGATATATCTTTTATGGATATTTGCTCATTATTTATCCAATGTAAATTAACTATATCTGGATTAATCTTTTTTATTTTTTTTAAAATATTTGAGCTAAATATATTTAAGGAGTGTGAATATTTTTGATTAAAATTATAAAAAAATTTTTTTTGTCTAGCCAAAATAATTTTTATATCACTCATCAACATTTCAATAGAACCCGAGGGTCCAATTACATCTACCGAGTTTGTTAGCTTTTCATTTACTAAAACTTTTGAATTTACATCAATGTTTTTTAAGGAATTATGAAGTCTCATCATTCCTATTGCAGCACCACCAGATCTATCAGAAAATCCTATATGAAGTACTTTCATGATTGTTTGTTTATTAATTTTACAATTTTGCTCATGTAAACTTTAGATTTATTTATACTTCTAATTTTTAAAATATTAATTCTATTTTTTTTTAAATATTCCATAATAAGTTTGTCTAAAATTTGATAGTTATATTTAATTTTGTTAATATCATAATTATAATAGTTAAAACCTTTTTGTCTCATATTCGCTCTTTTTAATGCTGAATTAAATTTTGTTTCCAAAATTAATACAATTGATGCTGTTGGTAATTTATCTAAAAATTTCTTAATTAATTTAACGTTTTTTTTATTAATTTTGTGTTTATAAACTTGATATAGACTCTGCAATAACCCATCCTCGCTATAAATAATATCATTATTATAATTTAAATAGTAGCCACATAAACAAATTTTAAAATTATCGATTGATCTTTTAATTCCGTTTTGATTTAAAGTTGTTAATTTTAAAATAGATTTATATAGATTTATTAGTGAAATTTTTTTTTTTGTTTGATCGTTTCATTAATTTTATTAGACAAAAATATATACTGTTTTTTAAATAAATAATTTGACTGAAATTTTTTGTTAATTTTATAATTATAGTATTTTTTATAAATAAATTTTTCTATCATATTTTTTGGGTAAGCGTTAAAAAGTAATTTGTCACTTTTAATAAATGAAATATTTTTTATAGAGAGACTTTTTTTTATTTGTTTTGACAAGTGAGATTTTCCAGATCCTGGGTATCCTAAAAATTCTATGTTAATATTCATTTGTAATTAAATATCAGTGATTTTCTTAAGATTAAATTTTTCTGCAACATCAATATCTGAGGTATAAATTCTTTTTTTAATATCTTTTTTTAACTTATAAAAAAGGAAATTATCTACTATGCCTCTATTTAATGTCATTTTACCAGTTTTGTAAAAGTGACCGCCACCTTCAAAACTTAGACCAGACAAGATTAGATTGGCGTTTGGATATTTTTTTGATGCATAAAGAAGAGCATAAAATCCAGTTGAAACACCGAAAAATCCATCTCGAGAAAAACATAATATCAAGTGGGAAATCTTTTCAAAAAGTTTTTTTTTATATTTTAATTCCGCTGAAAAAATATCCATTAATCCTTTATTAAAAAAATTTCTTTGAAATAAAAATTGCTCTTTTTTTGTAAATTTGATGATCTCTGTATCTTTCGAAAATAAGCTATTAATTTCTGAATAAGCTTCCTCGTAGTCTCTTATAATTAATGTATCTGGGTTCGATTTTGTTACTCTTGATTTTATGTCATTAAGTTTAAGAAATGATTTTGCTCCAATGGCACAAGTATGTCTTACTTTTCCAATTTTCTTGATATAATGTTCTGCAAGCTCAGCACTTCCATTAGAAGAAAAAATTTCAGTAACTCTAATATTTGGAACGTTTGGTGGCTCCTTTGAACCAAGAATTAGAGTATTTTCAGCCATGCTATATAATTTTTGTTAAATCGTTTATTCTATTAATTTTAATTCTAGAATTAATTTTTTCTCCATAACCATAATTTGCATATATAAAATTTACCTTCGCTTTTTTTGCAAATTTTTTATCTATTTTCATATCACCAACATAAAAACAATTTTTTTTTTCTATTTTTTCCTTATTAAGAATTTTTAATATTTGATCGGGATAAGGCTTTGGTCTTATTTTTTTATTTGGACATAAGACATACTTAAATTTTAAATTGAATCTTTTAAGAATTTTTTTAGTTCTACTATAATCTTTTGAAGTAATTACTGCTAATATAAATTTTTTTTTTTTAAGGATTTCTAGGGTCTTCTTAACATTTGGGTAAATTCTTATTTTATTGAAAAATTTATTTGAAAAATCATTATAGCATTTTTTAATTTTAGTATGATTTTTTTCTATTTTCAAATTTTTTAGTATCACCTCGAATGGAAGCCCTAAATATTTTCTATAATCTAAAAAAGTTTTTTTTATTCCAAACTTTGGGGAGGTTCTTTTCCAAGAAGCTTCCATATTCTTTATAGAATTAATCAATACTCCGTCCAAATCAAAAATGATTATTTTTTTTTTAGTAAGCATTTCTATACTTATCTTTTTTGAATGCCTCTATAGCTTTTAAATAGTCCTCTTTAATATCTACTGAAAATGTATTTGATTGCATAGAAAATGTTCCTATCGTTAGGTCATTCTCTAACGCTCTTAAAAGCTCAATGCCCTCGATTTTTTCAAGCCTCGACTCTTTAAAATTTGAAAATTTTCTTAATGCATCAGGTTTAAATGAAATTATCGAAAGATGTTTATTAAAATATTTTGGTCTTTCTTTAAATTTATAAGGAATAACAGCCCTGCTTAAATACAATACTTTATTCTTATTATTAGTGACCACCTTGACAATATTTTTCGTGTCTGGATTTGAAAACTTTAAAGTTGGAAGTACAATATCAAAGTTATAATTTTTTAGGTGGAAGTTAATCACTTTATCAATATGATTAGGGTCTAATAAAGGCTCATCTCCTTGAATATCAATAACTAATTTTGCCTTAAATTTTTTTGCAATTTCTTGAATTCTTTCAGTTCCATTCTTATGTTTTTTTGAGGTTAAAACACATTCTCCTCCATGCTCAACTACCCTTTTTTGTATTTCACGACTGTCCGAGCAGACTATAAGCTTATCTAATTTTTTTGAAAGTTTTGCTCTTTTATAAGTATGAACTATGATTGGTAAATTATTTATCTCAAGAAGAGGTTTTTTTTTAAGTCTTTTTGAATTTAATCTAGATGGGATAAGGCCTAATATCATTAATGAAATTTTAAATTTAATTTAATATTATAAATATTTATAATAAAAGCATACAAATTAATATTAAATAAATTATTAAAATTTATATAAATTTTTAAAGTAAAATATTCGTAAATTATATGAAATTAAAAAACGTTCTTTTTATAGGTTTGGGATCTATTGGCCAAAGACATCTGAGGAATTTACTAAAAATTCAAAAGAGATTAAATATATATGCTTTTAGAAAAAAGAAAATCTGTCCCCTTTTGGACAAAAATAATAAAAAAATTAACGGAAATATTGAGAGAAAGTACAAAGTTATAAATTTAACTAATTTTAAAAATGTGAAGTTTGATCTAGTTTTCATAACAAATCCATCAAGCATGCATATAGATACTCTATGTAATATTAAAAATTTGAAAAATAGTTACGTATTCATAGAAAAACCTATAGATGTAAATCCTGAAAAGATTCAAAAGCTTAAAAAATTTAAAAATGAAAATAATTTAAAAATATTTGTAGCATGCAACTTAAGATTTAATAAAGTTTATGATATATTTAAGAAACTTTTAAATAAATCCCCTCTAGGTAAAATTAATTATGTAATTGTAAAATCAAGTCTTAATATTAAAGACTTTCATAATTATGAAAATTACGAAAAAAGTTATACGTCCAAAAAGATCTTGGGTGGAGGGATAAACTTTACTAGTATTCATGAGATAGATTTGATTAATAATTTATTTGATAAAAAGTTATTAATCAATTCATTCTCAAAAAAAATATCTAATTTAAAAGTGAATATTAATGATTTTTCATCATCATTATTTAAAACAACTTTAAAAAAAGATAAATTTATTACCATGTTGATTATGGATCATTTTCAAATCAATAAAGAAAGATATATTAATGCAACATGCGAGAAGGGTGAAATTAAATGGGATTTGGTAAGTAATAAAATATTTATTAACAAAAAAGGATCGAAAAAAATTGTTAAATTCAAAATTGATAATAATGAGATGTACATAAATCAATTAAAATTTTTCATAAAATTAGTCAAATCTAATAGAAAAATTCCAGATATTTACAGCGAGAAAAATGGTATTGAATGTCTTAAAATTGCAATAAAAATTAATTCTAATCAAAATAAGTCATAATTTTTAAAAAAAATGAAAATCAATAATAAAAAAATAGGTATAGTCATACAGGCAAGATGTGGGTCTAAAAGATTTCCAAATAAAATAAATAAAAAGATTTACAAAAATTTTAGCTCTTTAGACTTTATAATAAAACGTATTTTAAAACATTTTGATAAAGATAAAATTATTTTAGCTACCTCTACTGAACATATTGATAAAAAATTAATAATTTATAAAAAAAAATATAAAATTAATTTTTTTACTGGTAGTCACAATAATTTACTTAAAAGATATTATGATTGTGCTAAGACATATAATATTGATACAATTGTGAGATTAACTGCAGATTGTCCTTTGGTTGACCCAATCCATATAAAAAGCTATTTAAGACTATTCCACAAAAAAAAAATTGATTATTTGTCAAATTGTGCACCATATGAAAATAGAACTTATGCAGTAGGTAATGATATCGAAATATTTAAGTTTAAAAGTCTTAAGAAATATTTAAATTATAAAAATACCACTTTTCAGAAAGAGCATATATCACCTTTTTTCTTAAAAAATTTTAAAAAAACACATTTGGTTAAAAGTAGAGAAGATCTATCTAAATTTAGATACACCTTAGATTATCCATTAGATTTATGGGTGATTAAAGAGATGATTAAAAAATCTAAAAATCCTATTAATTTAAAATATAAAGAGATAATAAATATTTTAAAGAAAAATAAGGAAATATCATCAAAAAATTTAAATTATGTATCTATTTATTTTAAAAAAAAAATAAAGAAGGGTTATTAAGGATAAAATGAAAAAAATTGATGCAATAATAGAAGCAAGAATGAATTCGTCAAGATTACCAGGAAAGGTAATGTTTAAAATAAAAAACAAACCAATTTTAGAGTTACTTGTTGATAGATTAAGAAGTGTTAGTGATTTAAAAAAAATTGTAATTGCTACAACCACAAATCCTGTGGATGATCAAATTGTTAGCTGGGCAAAAAAGAAAAAAGTATTATTTTTTAGAGGAAGTGAAAATGATGTTATGGAAAGAGTTCTAAAAACAGCTAAAAGATTTAAGATTGATAATATTTTAAATATTACAGGAGATTGTCCATTAATAGATCCTCAGTTGGTTTCACAATTTATAAAAATATACAAAAAAAACGAATGTGAGTATTTAAATAACTGTAAGTACAGATCTTATCCAGTAGGCATGGATATACAAATTTATCCAACGAAGATATTAAAAAAATCTTTTAGTCAGACAAAAGAATTAAGACATAGAGAACATGTAACACTTCATATTTTGGAGAACGAAAAAGTTTTTAATCATTTAAATATTATTGCACCACCCGAAATTTATTTTCCAAACTTAGGACTAACTTTAGATGAACCATTAGATTTTAAGTTAATAAAAAAAATATTTCTACATTTTTTTTCAAGAAGAAATGAATTTACCTGCTTAGATATAATTAATTTTCTTAACAAAAATAAGAAGCTTTTATTAATTAATAATAAAGTAAAAAGAAAAAAAAAATGAATTAAAATGTCGAAAAAAATAGCTCTAATTACATGCAGTGATCCGGGGGGTGCCATTTCTCTAGCTTATTATTTGAAAAATAAAAATATTAATTTTATTTCAGTAATAGAGAAGAATGCAAAAAAAATATTTAAAAATCTTTTTGGTAATAAACTAATCACTACTAATTTAAAGCAAGGTTTAAAAAAAGCTGACTATGTAATAACAGCAACTAGTTGGAATAGTGAAATTGAAAAAAAAACTATTTTCATGGCGAAAAAAAAAAGAATTCCAACATATACAATAATTGATCATTGGATAAATTATGAGCAAAGGTTTTTTTATAAAAATAAAATTATATTACCAAACTATTTAATAGTTCAAGATTTATACGCTGAAAAATTAGCAAAAAGTGTATTTAAGAATACAAAAATTTTAAGAGTGCCAAATTATTATTTCAAAGAATTTATGCTTGATTACAAGAAGTTAAAATTTAGAGTAGTAAGGAATAATTTATTGTATTTAAGCGAACCTATTAAGGCTAATTATAAAAAAAAAAATTTGAATGAATTTAAAGATTATAATGAATTCGACTCTTTAAGATATTTTTTAGGAAATGTGCAAAAAATAGTAAAAAAGATAAACAAGATATCTATAAGATTACATCCTCAGGAAAAAATTAATAAATTTAACAATCTAATAAAAGAATTTGATAATTTACCAATAAAGATATGTAAAAATGAAAACCTTACTAGAGATATATACCAAAACCAGTATATTTTTGGGAGCGAGACTAATGCAATGGTTTTGGGATTATTGGCAAAAAAAAAAGTAATATGTACAATACCTGCTAATTCAAAAAATAAGTGCAGTTTACCATTTAAAAAAATAAGTTATATGAGGAATTTAATATAATGAAAAGAATAAAATGTATGGTTGTTGGTTTGGGAAGAATAGGGTTATTGTATGATAGTTATCGTTTTCCTAAACAAATATGGACACATTCTAAAGCGATATCAAAAAATAAAAATTTTGAGTTATATTTAGGAATAGATCCAAATCCTAAAAATTTACAAATTTTTAAAAAACGATTTCCTAACGCAAGGGCCTATAAAAGAATTGAAGATGTTCCAAAAAGTATTTTGGTAGATATTTGTATTGTAAGCACCCCTGGAGATAATCATTTGCTCAGTATTAAAAAGTTAATAAAAAAATTTAATCCGAAATTAGTTTTTTGCGAAAAACCAATTGAATATAGCTTAAAAAAAGCGAAAAAATTAATAAATCTTTGTACCAAAAGTAATATAAAGCTAAGAGTAAATTATATAAGAAGATGCGATCCCTCTGCTCAAAAGATAAAAAAATTCATTAAAAAAAATCAAAGATTAAATAAAAATTTATTTATTCATGGAACAGTTAGGTATTCCAAGGGATTACTTGAAAATGGTTCACATTTTATCGACCTTGTAACTTATTGGTTTGGCAATTTAATAAGGATTGAAAAATTTAAAAAAAATAAGAATTTTGATCACGATTTTAATTTATTTTTTAAAAATGCAAAAATAACTTTTTTATCTTGTAATATCAAAAATTTTCAAAATTTTTCAATTGAGCTATTTTTTGCAAAATACAGGTTAAGATATGATTATAGCGGGGATGATATATACTTAAATAAAATAATAAAACACAAAAATAAAGTTACCAGAAACTTGATTTTAAACAAAAAAAAGAGAAGTATTAAAAGCCAATTTTTAATTTATCAAAAAAATGTTATGGATGAATTACTTAAAGTATATAAAAACAATAAAAGCGAAAAATTGTGTACTGGAACAGAGGCTTTAAACGTATTAAAAATTGTAAAAAGAGTTCAAGGTTAAAGATGAAAAAAAATATTAAATTAAAACCATATAATTCTTTCGGAAAAGAGGAAGAAAAAGCAGTAATAAAAGTTATTAGATCAAGAAAGTTATCTGATTTTCTAGCTAGATACGGAAAAAATTTTTTAGGTGGTAAAAATGTTAAAAAGTTTGAAATTCAATGCAGTAAATATTTTAAGACTAAATATGCCATTGCAGTAAACTCTTGGACCTCTGGTCTGGTTGCAGCAGCTGGTGCTATTGATTTAAACCCAGGTGATGAGGTAATTGTTACCCCTAATACCATGTCGGCTACAATAGCATCAATACTTCATTGGGGAGCTATTCCAGTTTTTTGTGATATTGAAGATAAATATTTTAACATTGATCATAAACTTATAACTAAATTGATATCAAAAAAAACTAAGGCGATATTTGTTGTGGATATTTATGGTCATCCATGTAATTACGAAAAATTAAAGAAAATAGCTAAAAAATATAAATTATTTTTATTATCAGATAATGCACAATCCCCTGGTGCATTTTATAAAAAAACTTACTCCTCTTCAATTTCGGATATAGGTGGAATAAGTTTAAATTATCATAAGCATATTCACACTGGTGAAGGTGGTGTAATTTTAACAAACAGCCAAGAACTTTATTATAGATGTTGTTTAATAAGAAATCATGCAGAGGCTATTGTAATTGATGATAAGAAAATTAAAAATTATTCAAATCTAGTTGGTCACAATTTTAGATTTGGTGAAATTGAAGCAGCAATGGGTATTGTTCAACTAAAAAAATTAAATACATTAGTAAAAAGAAGACAAATTATTGCAAAAAAAATAAGTAAAAATTTATCTAAATATAAGTGGTTAACTCTGCCAAATGTAGAGAAAAATTGTACACACTCTTATTATATTTATCCCCTAATAGTAAATACAAAAAAAATATCTATTAATAGAGACTATATTTTGAGAAAATTTAAAAAGCTGGGTATCGAAGGTATTACTAAAGGATATTTACCATCAAATTTGTTGCCTATATTTTCAAAAAAAATCGCTTTTGGAAATAAAAAATATCCATGGTCTTTGAATAATAAAAAATACAAATATAGCAAAGGAACTTGTCCTGTAGCTGAAAAACTTTACTTCAAAACACTAATCTGTTTTGAAATGTGCAGATATCAACTAGATGAAGCTGATTTAAACAAATTAATTAAAATTTTTTGTAAAACTTTTGATGAAATTGATGCAAATTTTAAAAGAATTAATTAATTTTGTTTTTATTTTAAAATTTAAAACTCATGAATAACAAAATTGATGTCATTATTCCTGTCAAAGAAAGATTTAGTTTATTATTAAATGCACTTAAAACTATAGACTTACAAACTTTAAAACCCGAGAAAGTATGGATTATTGATGATTGTTCAGTAGAAAAAATTGGTGATTTCGGCAACTATTCTTTTCAAATAGAAATTTTAAGAAATGAAAAAAATATGGGTCCATCCTACTCTTGTAATTTAGGTGCGAGAAAATCTAATGCTGACTTCATAGCAATTTTAGAAACTGATGATCTGTGGCTACCTGAAAAATTGTATAAACAACATCAGATGGCAGTTAGATATAATCTTGATTTTGTATATTGCAATTACACAATTAATAACAAAAAAAATACACAAAAATTTTCAAATAAAAATGATCAAATATTCGAATTTTTATTAAGAAGATGGTCTTGTCCAAATCCCTCAACTTTTTTTTTAAAAAGAGACTCATTTATTAAAGCTAATGGTTTTGATGAAACAATGATTGGCACTCATGATCACGATTTTTGGATGCGTATTTCACAATTAGACTTTAAATTTGATTATGTGGACGAGTTTTTAGTAAAAATAGAAGATTTCAATCACAATCAAATGTCAAGAGATTATAAAACTAGAATAAAATCTATCACGCATTTTACAAAAAAACATAAAAAAATTATAATAGCGAATAAAGGTGAGAGCTACTATAAAACATACAAAAAAGAACTTTTATCAAGAGCTTTGATACCATGTTTAAAAAAAACAATTTTAGACTTAAATTTAGTCGGTTTTATTTTGATACTAAGATATTTATTATTCTCTAAAATTTTTTATAAAAGATTGATTAGAAAACTAAGTATTAACAATGAAAGAAACAAATAGAAAATATTTTTATGGAATAGATTTTTTAAGATGGGTGGCAGCTTTTGGAGTAGTCATGTATCATTATTCTTTACATTTTAAAATTAATGAAATTGATTATAACTCGTTTTTAAATTATTTAGTAATCAATAAAGAATTTGCTCCAAAATTTGTTTGGCTTTTTTGGTCAATATCAGGATTTGTTTTTGCAAATATCTACTTATCACAAAAAATCAGCATGAAAAAATTTTTTATTGCTAGATTTGCAAGATTGTATCCGTTGCATTTTTGTACATTGTTAATTGTTGCAGTTTTACAAATATTTAGTTTGATTTTATTTAATCGCACTCAAGAAAATTATAATAACGATTTATACCATTTTATACTTCACTTACTTTTTGCCTCAGATTGGGGACTGCAAAAAGACTGGAGCTTCAATACACCGGTATGGTCTGTTTCTATTGAAATACCGATTTATTTTTTATTTTTTATAACATTGATTTACTTAAGGAAATATAAATTTCTATTTCCAATATTAATAATTTTATTTTTTTATTATGTTTGTCCATTTATAATTGATATTTTTAAAGCACAAAATATAATTGAACTTAACAAATGGCAAAATTTAGCAATTTTTAATTTTTCTACATGCATATTTTATTTTTTTTTAGGAGTTTTTTTATTTGTATTCTTAAATAAGTATTCATTGTTTAATAAATATCTTTTTTTATTAAGTTTACCTTTAATTTTAATGAGTATTTTATTGCTAAATTCAAATAATGAGAATCTTATTTTTATAAAAAAAATATATCCATCAACTGTAGTATTATTTTCATCTTTAATAATTTTTTTTGCAACTATTGACCAAATATTTTCAAAATTTTTTAAATTAATAATCTCATTTAGTAACACTTCATATTCAATTTATTTACTTCATTTTCCTATTCAGCTGATTTTTTTAATTATATTTGAGATATACCTCGTTGATTTAGAAATATTCAAAAATTTTATAATATTTTTAATTTTTGTAATAATACTACAGATAATTTCCTTAATCTCATTTAAGTTTTTTGAACAACCATTTAGAAAATATATAAATAAAAATTTAAATTAATTACTTAAAAAAAAGCCTTATTATTGACCTACTTGTATTTAATGACTCGGCTGCACGATGCACTACTGTTTCGTCGAATATAAGTAAATCTCCTTTTTTATGCGAAATATCAAAATCAAATGTATCTTTACTCTTTAAAATAAATTCTGAGTCTTTAATAAAATTTTTAATAACATCCTCAGAAATAAATTTTGATATATAATTGTAAATCTCATTTTTTTTTACATATTGTAAAAGATCTACTAATTTCCAATATGGTTCATAAGTTATTTTACCCTCAAATATACCTTTTCTGATGTAATAAGTTATTTTGTTACTTTTTTTTATAATCCCTAGGCAGCCATTTTGAGTCTCTACATCGTCTAAATACAAAATACATTTAATCGCATAATCATCAGGCGACAAAAATTTTTCAGGTTTTGGATTCCCTGAATATGCACGATCTACATGCCAATCTAATATAAAATTTTTGCTTATTTCGGAAAAATATCCATCAACTCTCTCTAATTCTACTTTTGATCCTATTGCCTCTGAAGCAATTTTTTTTAATTCAAACTTATTTATAATTTTATTGATTTTGTTATTTATAAAATAATATTTTAGATTTTTAAAATAGTTGTTTCTAACATCATAAAAAACTTTTTCTTTTCTAGAAAGTTTATCTATATGTTTGGAACCTACATATTTCTTGAAATAATTCACTTCTTTATCAGATAATATGCCTTTAATACTGGAGTAACCAATTTCGGTTAATTTATTTATATGCTGTTCATTATCCATTAGCCAAACTTTTTAAAATCTTTTTTAATTCAATATAAAATTTTTCTTTAACAAAATGCTTATTATCTAGAACTTTTAAGTTATTTTTGCAATTAACAATAATTTGCTTTTTATAGTTTTTTTCGTTGTCAATTAAAGGGTTTATTATGGGGTTTGGCATAAACTTACTTCCAGGTAGAGTAATATTTGTTGCATGTTCAAGATAATATAAAATTTTTTTAGCAAAGTTTGTGTCTTTTTTACTCAAAAATATATTTTTTTTATTTAGGTTCTTTATAATATCAAAGTATTCTTTTTTGTTTTTCGGTTTTATAAATAAATTTTTAAAATAGTAAGGTGAGTCACCTCCTAAAATAGTTTTTTTTCCTGAACATGCAAACTCAAGTCCTATTGTTGAGTTAGAGGTAATTAAAAAGTCAGTATATTTAATTAAAATATTATTCTTAATATTCTTAGTACACATAACAACATTTTTAAATTTAAACTTTCGAAGATAGTTTTCTATTATTCCTTTTTCATTATAATTATTACGAGCTGGATGAGGTTTAATTATCCAAAAGAAATTTTCATCATTATTTTTTGCAATATACTGAATGGTAGAAGTAAATTGATCATAATAGTCATTAAAAATTAAGTTGCCAGATGTATGGGGAGCATCAGAGAAACAATGCAACGCAAATACAATTATTTTTTTATTTTTTTTTTCTTTTAAAATTTTATATATAAATTTTAAATCATTTTGAGTTTTAAATGCTTTATCAAGTGTTTTATGCGATACATAATTTCCGTACTTTTTACCCAAGATTCTTTTATTTGAAAAATTATTTATTTTATTAATAGATATTTTTTTTTCTAAATTATCAATTTGTTTCTTAGATATTTTCCATATTGATTTAAAACTATCTTGGTAACTACGATATTTATATATGTAATTATAACCAGTTGAAATTGTCTTAATATTTTGCTTTGTGCCAATTCTAACAATTAAATTGCCGATTGAGGTATAACCTTTTGAAGTAGATAATATCAACTTAGGTTTATATTTTTTAAAATAGTAAGATATGAATATAATTTTGAAAATTCCGTCAAATAGAACTTTAAGAAAAGTTATACTATACACGTTAGGTTCAATATAATTATTGTTATATCTTACATAGTAATCGTAAATTAAATCACCTATTTTTACCTGTCTTATCTTATAATTATTTATTAACCATTCAATTTTTTTTTTTTTTAAAGAAATCTTAAAATAAAAGTTTAAAATTGACAGCAAAACATTTGAATACAAAATAATTTTTTTTATAGATATTTTCTCTCTTAATGAGACATATTTGATTTTAGATTTCTTATATAAATTATTATTGTTATAGTTCGTTTTATCTGTAATTATTATTGGTCCCATATTATAATATTTATTCAAAACTCTAGAAAAAATAAGACTTCTCAAATTCTTTTCAAACCTATATCTATCATTTACAAAAAAGAAATTTCCCTTTCTTTTGTAATTAAAATTTAAATCAAATATTTTTGTTAAATTCATAATTAATTATTTTAAAATTAATTTTCTATCTTTTAGTTCATAAACTTTATCACAATAAATTAATGCATCTTCATCGTGAGATATTGATATTAAATTAAATTTGTTCTTAAATTTGCTTAAATCTGAGATAATTGATCTTTGTGTGCGTGAATCGATTGAAGCAGTTGCTTCATCAAGTATTAAAATGTCGGGGTTTCTAAATAAAGCTCTTGCAATCGCAAGCCTTTGTATCTGTCCTCCAGATAGCTGAACTCCTCTTTCCCCAACAGAACTACTTAACCCATTATTTAATCCTAATACATAATCTTTAAGATTTGCAATTTCTAAACTCATCAAAATTTTAGTGTCTATTGTTTGGCTTTTATTAAGTCCTATAGCTATATTTTCTCTAATAGATCCATCTAATAAATAAGGAAACTGTGATACATAACCAATTATATTTCTCCAATTATGTAAGTCTTTAAAAATACTTTTGTTATCTATTACTATATCACCTGAATTAGGCTCCAATATTCCAAGTATTAGATCGAGTAATGTTGATTTCCCAGATCCAGTTTGGCCCATTATCCCTATGTGTTCACCCTTAAATATCTTTAGATTTAAACCATTAAGTATTATTTTTTCACTAGATGGATAACTAAATTTCAAATCTTTTATTTCTATAAGATTTTTTAAGGATACATTTTTGTTTATAACGTTTGCATTTTCAAAATTATATATATTTTTATTTTTTTCATCCTCTTTAAAAATTTCTGAGAGGACTTTTATTGAAGGTTTAGAGTATTCGAAAGTATTTAAGGATAACAGAATCTTATTAATAGCAGGAAATATCCTAAAAGCAGCAGCAGCTATTAGACCAAATAAAAAAATTTGTTGATTTATATCATTTTGGATTTCTTCTTGAGTATAAAATATAACCAATATTGCCAAGATGGCTAAAAATTCAAAAAATAATTTTGGGACTTGATTTATAAATCCTGCAAAATGAATACTTCTTAAAACCTTAAAGTTTGAACTATTAAATAATTTTAGAAGAAAATTCTGTAAATTGAAAACTATAATTTCTTTTATACCTTGTATACCTTGCTGAACATACTTTATTCTTTGCTTATCTTCAATCTGTCTTTCTCTACCAAGTAAATTGAATTTTTTCTTAAAGACAAAATAAAAAATGAAACCTAGTATGCTAAAAAATAATAAAAGTTTTATAGTCACTGCTGGTTGATTTAAAAATAATATTACAAAGATACCAGTAAGTACTACAAATTCTATAAATATATTGATTACAGAATTTAAGAGAGCTCTTGAAAACATTCCGGACTCTGAAATAACATCCCTTATAGCTTTTGAAGAATTTTGAGAAGTATGAAACAGATATGGTTTTCTTAAATATTTTTTAAATACAGTTGATGTTAATTTAATCTCAATATTTGATAATAATTTATATTGAAAATATTTTGAAATGCCAATAAATAAATTTTTAAAAAAAAATACAATAATTATTATAATAAATAAAACAAAGATTATTTTGTTAAAATTATTATGTTCAATTTGTAGTATATCCAAAAAGCTTAAAAAATATGAGTTAGATAATAGTTTATCTTTGTTTGTAAGAGCTAATAAAAAGGGTATGAAAACAGAAAAGCTTAAAAGTTCTAGTATTAAAACAACTATATTTAAAATGCCAAAAAATATCGATTGATATAGTCCAACATCTTTTATAATTCTAAAAAAATTTTTAACCATTTTTCTATTATTTATTATTCTATTCTCACATCATTTATAGTAAATAAAATTCAGCTTTTACTAATATATATTTATGTTTTAATCCAAGAATTATTTGATTTAATATAAATTATCAGATATTAAATTTTTAAGTAAACATTATATAATCTAATGCTTAATTCAAATAAATACATAATTTTTGGCAAACCAAACATTGGGTCTGAAGAGATAAAATATTTATCAAATGTGTTAAAATCAAGATGGATAGGAACTGGTCCTATAACACAAAAATTTGAGGATCAGTTTAAAAATTATAAAAAAAGTAAATATGCTATCTCAGTAAATTCATGTACTGCTGCTCTTCACCTTTCACTAATCGGTTTAAAAGTTAAAAAAGGCGATGAAGTAATAACTACTCCAATGACTTTCGCATCTACCATAAACTCTATTATTCTTGCTGGAGCAAAACCAGTTTTAGCTGATATTAATGAAGACACTTTTAATATTGATCCTAAAGAAATTGAAAAAAAAATTACAAACAAAACTAAAGGAATTATAATAGTTCATTTGGCTGGTCTACCTTGTGAGATAAATTCTATAAAAAAAATTTCTAAAAAACACAAACTATTTATTATTGAAGATTGTGCTCATAGCATTGAAAGTAAATATAACAAAGTTCACCTTGGTAACTTTGGGTCAACAGGCTGTTTTAGTTTCTATTCAACAAAAAATCTTACTACTGGAGAGGGTGGTATGATAATCACAAATAAACAAGCATTATCTGATCGATTAAAAGTTTTAAGATTGCATGGATTATCTAAAGATGCATGGAAAAGAAATTTACCAGCAGCAGTAAAGTTCACTAATAAATTTGAGCACTATGATGTAAAAGAGGTGGGCTTAAAATATAACCTTACAGATATAAACTCTGCTATAGGAATTATTCAATTAAAAAAAATAGAAAAAAATTGGAAAATTAGAAAAAAAATTTTTTTTAGATACATCAATAATTTAAAAAACTTACCAGTAAGTTTTCAAAAATTATCAACCGATACAAATAATTTTCGACATGCCTATCATTTATGTATTTTACAACTTCAAAATAATAAAAGACAAAAAAGTCTAAGAGATAATTTAGCTATATTTTTAAAAAACAATAAAATTGGTGTTGGAATAACTTACAGGAGTGTTACAGATATGACCATTTTTAGAAAAAAATTTAAGTGGAATGATCAAACATGCGTGAAATCAAAAAGGCTAGGTGACAATTTAATTAGTCTCCCAATTTACCCAGATTTAAAGATGAAAGAAGTAGATTATATTTGTGAAAAAATTAAAGAATTTTTCAAAAATTAAAATAGTTTTTAGATGCGATGCAGCATTAAAATCAAATGTTGGTACTGGTCATTTATACAGATGTATTATAATCGCGAATTATTTACAAAAAAAATTTAATATAAAAAAAAAACATATTCTATTTTTTATTAAAACAGATAATGAATATAAAATTTCAAGATCAATTTTGAAAGATGCAAATTTTAATATTTATAAAATAAATTATAAGATTAAAGATTTTTCTTTAGATGAAGCAAAAGAAATATCAAAAATTCATGCAAACCTTCTAGTTATTGATAGAATTGGAAGGGTAGATAGGAAATTTTTTGAGGTAATTAGAAAGTTTTTTAAGAAAAAAATAATACTAGAATGCATTTCTAAAGAGAGAAGATTGTTCGATTTAAGTATAAATTCATTGGTTATTCCAAATAAAAAATTTTATAGTGATCATTTAGGATTTAAATATCTTATACTTAATTCTTTTAAGGAAACTGGCAATATGAATAAAAAAAAGAAAAGCATATTTCTGTCTTTTGGAGGATATGATCATAACAATTTATCTGAAAAGATACTATCATGTTTTCAAAATATAAATTCTAAATTTGAAATCTATATTCCCAAAGTTTACGGTAAAAAAGAAATTAAAAATATTAAAAAACATAAATTAATTTACTACAAAAGAGATGAATATTTAAAATTTTACAAAAAATGTGAAGTGGCAATAGTTTCTGGTGGTTTAACACTTTATGACGGTATTATTTTAAAAAAAAAGATCATATGTATCCCTCAATATCAACATCAATTAGTAAATGCAAAAAAAATTAATAAAAGTTATAATATTAAAATTTTGGATAAAAATGCTTCAAATTTTAAAAAGAAATTTAAAAGTATATTTTATAAAATTTATGATAGTAAATTGACTAACATTAAAAAAAGAAAGAGTTTGATTAATAAAAAAAATTTTAAAAATACTCTCGAAATGATTAAAAAAATATATGAAACATCAGTTAATAGAAGAACTATTTAATTATAAAGGAAAAATTGTATTTATAACTGGTACAAGTGGTTTACTAGGTTCCAGTTTAGTAAATCTGTTTTTAAAATTAGGCAGCATAGTCATAGGAGTTGACATTAAAAAAAATAAAATAACTCATAAAAATTTTCTTTTTTTAAAAAAAAATATTGCAAACGATAAAGACGTTAAAAAAATACTTCAAAAAATTATAAAAAAACACAATAAAATTGATATTATCATTAACAATGCAGGAGTTTCTTTTTTTACAAAATTTGAAAAAAGAACAAGCAAAGAGCTAATCAATACCTTTAATGTGAACCTAGTAGGCACTTTAAATGTTTGTAAAAACTATTTTGCGTTACACAAAAAATTAAAGCTTAAGAAATGTAATATAATAAATATTGGATCTATTTATGGTTCAATGAGTCCTGACTTCAGAATTTATGATAATCCTAAAAATTATAATTCTGAGATTTATGGCTCAACAAAAGCAGGTGTAATTCAACTAACTAAATACTTAGCCGTCTTAATGTCAAAACATAAAATAAATATTAACTGTATGTCACCAGGTGGTATTTTAAACAAAAATAAAAGACAAAATAATAAATTCATAAGAAAATACTCAAACAGAATTCCAATTAACCGAATGGCAAATACTGAAGATTTTTTTACATGTATTCTTTTCTTATCGTCCGAGAAATCAAAATATATAACGGGTCAAAATATAATAATTGATGTTGGTTTATCGGCATGGTAAAAAAATTTTTAATTGCAGAAGCTGGCATTAATCACAATGGAAATTTGAAAACAGCTCTAAAACTTGTAAAAGCAGCAAAAAAATCTGGAGCAGATGCTATCAAGTTTCAAACCTACGTAACTGAAAAAAGAATAAATAAAAAATATACAAAAATATTTAATATTCTAAAAAAATGTGAGCTAAATTTTAATGAGTTTAAAATTATTAAAGAATACTGTGATGAAAAAAAAATAGAATTCTTTTCAACACCATTTGACCTAGAAGCAGTTGATTTTTTATCTAGTTTAAAAGTAAAATATTTTAAGATTGCATCTTTTGATATCTCAAATAATGACTTAATTAATAAAATTGTCACTAAAAAAAAAACGACAATTGTATCCACAGGAATGGCATCTTTTAATGAAATTAAAAAAATCAACTTAAAATTTAAAAAAAAAAAAATTCCTTTAATAATTCTTCATTGCGTTTCCTCTTATCCTAATAAAAAGGAGAATTCTTATTTAGCTAATATTAATTATTTAAAAAGATCACTTAATTGCGAAGTAGGTTTGTCAGATCACTCAAAAGGTATAGAAGTACCTACAATAGCCAGAGCAATGGGTGTTAAATTCATTGAAAAACATTTCATGTTAAATAGTAAACATAAGTGCGTTGATTCCCCTGTTTCAATTACCGCTAATCAATTTTTAGAATTAAGTAAGAAAATTAATGAAGTAGACAAAGCATTAGGAAAAGTAAAATTTGGAATAAGAAAAGAGGAAAAAAACTCTATAATCTTTAAAAGAAGAAAGATTTATTAATGCACCTTCAAATACTAACAAGCAAGTCATCTTGGTTATTCAATAATAAAAAGAAATTTTTAAATAATTTAAAAAAAATAAAAAAAATAAAAAAAATTGAATTCATAAATAAATCTCAAGATATTTCTAATAAAGCAAATATTATATTCGTTTTAAGTTATTATAAAATAATTCCGCTAAAATTCTTAAATAGAAATAAACACATCTATGTTATACATGACTCAGATCTTCCACGAGGAAGAGGGATGTCACCACTGTTTAATCAGATATTAAAAGGGAAAAAAAACATCGTATCTACTATATTTAGATGTGGAAAAAATCTTGATAATGGAAAAATTGTTTTTAAAAAAAAATTTTTTTATCCTGATAATTTTATTTACGATGAAATTAAAAACAGTCAAATGCAAAATAATATTATTATAATTAAAAAATTTATAACTTTATTTACTAAAAGAAAGATAAAATTTAAGTCACAGAAAGGCAAGGCAACGTATTATAAAAAAATTTCAGAAAAAAAAAATAATATAGATAAGTCTAAATCAATAATTTCCCAATTTGACAAGATAAGAACTAGAGATAATAAATTCTTTAGAGCTTTTTTTGTTCATAAAAAAAGGAAATATTTTATAAAAATAGAACCAGAAAATTCTGCGTAACAAACAAAATATTTATTTGTTGAAGCTATTTTTTACTTGTTTAAATATTCTATTTGGAATTGGTTTATAATATTTTCCTTTACCTAATTGGGAATACAACTTTAACTTTTTTTTTTTATAAAGTTTTTTGATTATAGAACTGCCTAAATTAATACTCTCTAAATATAATCTGGTTCTAAAATCTTGATAATTTTTAAATTTTTTTTTTATCTTTTTTTTTTCTATTATTTTACCACTATCTATTTTTCTATTTATTAAATGAGCTGTGAGGCAAGGCACATCATTATTATAAATGGTCCATTCTGGACATGTGCATCCTCTATAAGATGGTAGATCAGCTGGATGAATATTAATTATTTTATTGTATAAGTATTTATTTTTGATTATCTCCATTATTCCTGCATTAAGAAAAAAATTAATTTTTTCTTTTTTTAAGACTCGATTATAAATTTCCATATTTAATGATTTAAAGTTAAAGTATTTATATTTTTTTATAAAACTTAAGTTTTTTTTATTTTTCAATAGTTCATTCTTATATTTTGGTGTAAGTCTTTTATTTATGATATCTTTATTTCTTTTTGGAAATTTAGAATTTTCAAATATTAAAAAAATATCTTTTTTTGGAATTCTATCTAATTTTTTTAGGTATAAATTTAAAAAAATATTATATTTATTTGTTAAAATTCCTATTTTCATATTGAATTTTTTTTATAAAAGAAGATATATTAATATATAATTTTATTACAAATATCGAATAAATTAATTTTGCTTAGAATAATTATAATAATTTACAAGATTCAAAAAAAATTAGAAAAACCAATTTACCTTTTAGAAAAGTTACTAATTTACCTTGGAATTAAACTAAACATAACTTTTTACGATATATTCTTAATAAATCATTTAGGTTCTAATCATTCGAAAAGGCTTCACTTATTAAGTGAATTTTATAATAAGAATAAAGGCTCTAAAACTGCACCATACGCCCCTCAGCAAAATATTTATAAAAATATTTTCATTGTGGGTGACTCTCATGCCGAATATCATGGGAGGAACTTTGAGAGAATTAATAAAAAATTTCAGGTAAATTTTAAATCTATTTGGACTGGTCCAAACTTACTAATTGATTTTTGTAATAATAAATTTGTGTCAAATTCAGTTATAAAAAAATTAAAAAGACTAAATGCTAATAAAGAATTAAATTTAATTTTATGCTATGGTGAGATTGATTTAAGAGTTGCTTTTTATAGATTGTTAAATTTTAATAAAAAATTTAACAGTGAAAATGATTTAATTGAATTTTATGTAAAAAATTTAGTAAATAAAATTTCTGACTTTAAAAAAGAATTAAACCTTTTATTTAATTTTAAAGTAAATATTTTTTTTAAAGAAATAACACCTCCAACAAACATTGATGGTGAATTACCTAACAATTTAGAAGAGCTAAAAAAAATAATGAAAAACAATGAATTTCCAACATTGGGAGATAAGTTTGATAGAGCAAATTGGAGTAAAAAATTAAATTTTGCTATAAAAAATTCATCAATAAAAAAATCATTTTTATCAATTCCAACTTCGGGATATAATTCAGATGGGATGATTAATAAGGAATATAGTGATAATCATCATTTTACAGATGATAGATTTTTAGAATTATGCCAAGAAAGTTTTTTGAACGAAATTAATAATGTTACATCTTTGTGATTGATATAAACTTTTCTTGATGAAGATTTTTAAACCATAGTCTCTTGTAGATATAATGAGACTTTAAATTATGCATCTTATCCAAAAATTTTAGTGTTTTAAAACTTTCTGTTGAACCGTACTTGTGTTTAAAATTTTTTTTTATTACATCGTCAATCATAAAATATCCACCCTTTTTAAGTAATTTTATTGATTGAAAAATATCAAACTGAACTTGTGGACTTAAATGATTACCATCTATCCAAATAAGATCAAAATTTTGAAATTTGAATTTATTTATGAGATTAAAAGAGTCTAGTTTGATAAATCTTATATTTTTGCGAGAAAGATTCTTGTTCCTATATATTAAAAATTTTTTTAAAAAATTTTTATTTTCTCTATTGTAGGTATTTTGAAAAAAATGATTTTTATCATCTAGATCACAAGTAGTAATTTTTGATTTAGGAAATATTTTTGACAAGAAACTTGCAAATTGTCCATCATAAGTTCCAATCTCAAGTATCTTTTTTTTTTTTTTAGAAGAAAAACCTGCAAATATATGATAATGCCAAGAAAGATTTTCATCATCATAGGTATATCCTGAATTTTTTAAAATTTTTTTAACTTCATTTAAATTAATTTTTAAGGCTCTAAATATTTTTTCATTTATGTCTAGTTGTTTTTTAAAATACTTTTTATAAAAGAAATTCCTTAATATTTTTTTTTTTATATTTGATATCATAAAAATTAAATATATTTATTCTACTTACTATTAAAGTTAATTCTTAACAGTTTTTAAAAATGTTTCTTTTATAAAATCGCTATATATATCAGCGCCTGTTGGTGAATAATGGGCGTCACAATCCATACTTAAATATGGAAATCTATACATGTCGAGATCAATAAGTTTCTTTTTAGTGAACAAATATGGGTCATATATGTTTACGTTATCTTTCCAGGTTTCTTTAAAAAAGTTATTTACTAAAAACTCCTTTTTATAGTCATGAGATCTATCAGGTTCAAAAATATGAGGTCTTGCGTTTAAAAAAATAATTAAATTTGTATTTTTATCCATTTCAATTAAAAAATCATTTTTTATTTTTTTATAAATCATAATTTTTTTTTCTGAAAGTTCAAATTTTTTTATTTTTTTTGACTCATTGATTAATTTTGTCTCTTTTTTTTTAACATCAAATATATAAATAAACTTTAAGTATACTTTATATAAATCTAATTTTTTAAATTTTAAAAAATAATCTCGTTTTATAATATTAAATTTTGAATTATAATTATCGAAAAATTCTTTATCTTTTGAAATTTCAATTATCTTATTATCCACAACATCATACCTCTTATGGTGAATAGTGGTATAACCATTTACATTATTATCAATATCGTTTTCTGTTAAAAATAAAAACAAATAATCAAAATTATTTGACTTTATTAAGTTTTTATAAATTTCAATTTGATCAGCTAAACCTGTCCCTCTAGCACTAAAGTTGTGAACAGAATATTCTTTTAATTTTTTTTGTACTAGTGATCCAAGATCAAAACCATCAGTAACTTCAATGTTTTCTATCATGGAGTCACCTAAAAGCGCTATTTTTTTCAAATTATTTTTTTTTTGTTGGGTGTTTTCTGAAGTTTTTCTCATCCCTAAAGAGTTATATGAAACAGTTGATGTCCAACAATTTTTTTTTTCAAGATCTAATGTAATATTTTTTGGATGCCAATTACCAAAATCTTTGTGGGCTCTCAAAGTTACCCAAGCAGGTAATCCTTTATCGAGTAAACCAAGATGAACAAAAATCTTGGCTGTTAGTTCTGCAACCAAAATTGTTAAAAATAGTACTAAAAAAATTTTTGAAAATTTGTTTAAAAAAAATTTTATCATTATCAATATTAAAAATTTTTTTCAGTGCATAAATCAAGCCAATTGAGCTATTAGTACTGGTTAGCTAAATGCGTTACCGCACTTACACACCCAGCCTATCAACGTGGTGGTCTACCACGGCTCTATAGGAAGAACTAGTTTTGAGGCGAGTTTCCCGCTTAGATGCTTTCAGCAGTTATCTCTTCCG
>MDTE01143460.1_pt1 | contig 104196 bp, 98 predicted proteins | sample 811231 | NCBI WGS metagenome assembly MDTE01 (sample SAMN05326651, study PRJNA326480) | marine metagenome | isolation source: seawater | place: Indian Ocean: Red Sea | collected 2010 | reverse complement strand
TAAATGGAATATTAATCAGATAGTAAAATTTTATGATGAAGTAGCAAGTGTTGGCTTGCAAGCTAAAACACCAGATGGAAAAAATTTAAAAGTTTTTATTAAAGAGCTTTTAAATAGATCAAAACAAGGGTTAGACCGAAGGAATATAAAAAACTCTAACAAAAATGAGTCAATTTTTTTAGACCCACTATTTGAAATTTTAAATAAAGGTGAATCTCAAGCAGAAATTTGGAAAAAAATGTATTATGATATGTGGGAGAAAAATGTTGATTTTATTTACAAAGAAAATTATTTCAGCAAATAGCCTTAAGGATAAATGATGAAAAAAAAATTTAATTCAATTGAAGAGGTAAGGATTCAAATTGATAAGATTGATGAAGAAATTTTAAATCTGATTTTTAAAAGACAAGATCTTGTGATAGAGGCCGTAAAACATAAGACAAAGGAACAAATAATTGATGAAGTTAGAATAGAGTATATAATAAATAAATTGAGGAAGAAATCTGAACTTAAGGCGATTTCACCTGAACTAATAGAAAAAATTTGGAGGTTAATGATAAGTAACTTTATCGAATTTGAGAAAGAGAACTTTGATAAGATTCATAAACAACCTGACTAAACCGTGCCACCAACTGTCAGGTTGTCTATTTTGAGGCTAGGTTGACCAACCCCTACCGGAACCCTTTGACCATCTTTACCACAAGTGCCAATACCATTATCGATTTGCATATTGTTTGCAACCATAGAGACTTTTTTGAGGATTTCAGGTCCATTTCCTATTAGTGTTGCACCTTTTAAAGGTTTTCCTATTTTACCGTTTTTAATTTCATAGGCTTCAGATGCACTGAAGACAAATTTTCCTGAAGTAATATCAACTTGTCCTCCACTAAATTGAGTTGCATAAACACCTTTTTTTGTAGATTTAATAAGTTCATCCGGATGATAGTTCCCATTTATCATGTAAGTGTTTGTCATTCTTGGCATAGGCATGCTGCTAAAACTTTCTCTTCTCCCGTTTCCCGTAGGTGTTTTTCCCATCAACCTAGCATTAAGCCTATCTTGCATAAAATTTTTTAAAATACCATTTTCAATTAATACTGTATTTTGCGTGGGTGTACCTTCATCATCAATACTAAGTGAGCCTCTTTTCTTTAAAAGTGTGCCGTCATCAACAATTGTAATTTGTTCTGAAGCGACCTTACTATTCACCAAATTATGGAATGCAGATGTTTTTTTTCTATTAAAATCTCCTTCCAGTCCATGTCCTACAGCTTCATGTAATAATATTCCAGGCCATCCACAACCAAGAACAACAGTTTGTTCACCAGCTGGTGCAGCTTTTGCCTCTAATCGAATTAGCGCTTGTTTATATGCAGTATTTACAGCGTTTTTCCAAGAATCATTCTTAAATATCAGGGAATACATATCTCTTCCACCAAAGCCATAAGAACCAGTCTCAATTTTATTTTTATTTTTTACAGTCACACTTACATTAAGTCTAACTAGAGGTCTTGAATCTGTATAAATCTGTCCATTAATTTTAAAGATTTGCACTTTTTGGTAATTTCCAGCAAGTGTTATTGAAACTTGACTTACGTCATTATCAAGTTTTCTTGCATAAGCATTTATTTTTTCTAACAAAGAAACTTTAGACCTGAATTCCTTTAATTCTATAGGATTGGAATCTGAATATAATTTTTTATTTGTTTGTTGTGGTAAAGCAAGAAAAATATTCTTGCCTGACTTAACTGATTTGACTGCTCTTATAGAATTTTTAATTGAATCTACATTTAAATCGGTACTATGAGAAAAACCCGTTTTATCACCATTAATAACTCTCAGCCCAAACCCTTGTTCGGTATCAAAGCTTGCGGTTTTGAGCTTATTATTGTCATAAGAAAAGTGTTCAGAAATCATCTTTTCAATAAATAATTCACCATCATCGTAGTCTGATATAGTCTTATCAACAAGTGAACTTAATAATTTTGGATCTAAATTGTTATCTAACGATTTCATTTTGTATTTTATAAATATTTATTTGTAGTAAAAAAACAATTTTTTTAATAAGCTACAATTGTTTTTTTTATATTATTAATTATATTAATTATAATCTAGAATGTATTTGGTTAATTTACAATAAAGGATTTAGGATTTTGTTTAGATTTTTATCATTTTTACTTTTCCCTGTATTAGGTTATGCTGGGGGACAACCCGAAAAGTGGCAACTTAGTTTCCAACAACCAGCTTCACCTTTGATGGAAGAATTGATTAGTCTTCATGATATGGTTTTTTGGATCATAACATTTATTACCGTCTTTGTCTTTGTACTACTCGCTTATGTATGTGTAAGATTCAGTGCAAAAGTAAATAAGAAACCAAGTAAAACAACGCACAATTCTCTTCTTGAAGTAGCATGGACATTAATACCTGTTCTTCTACTTGTTGTTATTGCGATACCATCATTCAGATTACTCTATAAACAGAATGATTTCTCTAATATTGATATGACGGTCAAAGCTACCGCTTATACTTGGTACTGGAGTTATCAGTATCCTGATCATGAAAACATTGAGTTTGATGCGATTATGTTAACTGATGATGAGCTAAGCGAGGATCAGCCTAGATTGTTAGCTACTGATAACCCTCTTGTTGTACCAATTAATAAAAACATTAAGGTGCTAATTACAAGTGATCCAACTGGTGTTATTCATTCATGGGCTATGCCCTCGTTCGGAGTTAAGACCGATGCTATACCAGGTAGACTAAATGAAACATATTTTAATGTTAAAGAGCCAGGCATGTACTACGGACAGTGTTCTGAGTTATGTGGTTATGGTCATGGGTTTATGCCGATTTCAGTAAAAGCCGTAACAGAACAAGAATTTGCTGATTGGCTCGAATTTGCTAAAACTGAGTTTGCAAATGACAAATTTAAGAACGATAACATTGCAGCGAAATAATTTTTTAAGGAGTTTATATTATGTCTGATCACGCACCATCTTTTTTTAAGAGATATCTTTTTTCAACAAACCATAAGGATATTGGTGTTCTTTACATCATCTTTGCTATAATTGCTGGTTTAATTGGAGGAATTTTTTCTTTGCTCATTCGAATGGAATTAGCTGAACCTGGAATGCAGTTATTGGGCGATGATTATCAGAGATATAATGTTTGGATTACCTCGCACGGCCTTCTTATGATATTTTTCATGATAATGCCTGCTATGGTAGGTGGTTTTGGAAATTATTTTGTCCCACTTTTAATTGGCGCTCCAGACATGGCCTTTCCAAGAATGAACAATTTAAGTTTCTGGCTTTTAGTTCCGTCTATAATATTACTAATTGGGTCTGGATTTGTAGGTGATGGTGCTGGCCCTGGCTGGACTATGTATGCACCACTTTCCACCTCCGGTCATGGAGGCCCAGCTGTAGATATGGTCATATTATCTATGCATCTAGCAGGAGCTTCTTCAATCTTAGGTGCTATCAATTTCATTACTACAATTTTTAATATGAGAGCCCCAGGAATGACAATGCATAAAATGCCATTATTTGCTTGGTCAATATTAATAACAGCATTTTTGCTGCTTCTCTCTCTTCCAGTTTTAGCTGGGGCGATAACTATGATGTTAACAGACAGAAATTTTGGTACTGCTTTTTTTAATCCTGAACTTGGAGGAGATCCCGTTTTATTCCAACATTTATTTTGGTTTTTCGGTCACCCCGAAGTTTATATTTTAATACTTCCTGGATTTGGAATGATTAGTCACATTATTTCAACATTTTCTAAAAAGCCAATATTTGGTTATTTGGGAATGGCCTATGCAATGGCCGCAATAGGTGTTGTTGGTTTTGTTGTTTGGGCTCACCATATGTATACAACTGGTTTAGATGTTGATACTAGGGCTTACTTTCTCGCAGCAACAATGGTGATAGCTGTTCCAACTGGAATAAAAATATTTAGTTGGATCGCAACGATGTGGGGAGGATCTATTGAATTTAAAACCCCTATGTTGTTCGCAATAGCAATGATATTTTTGTTTACCTTAGGTGGTGTAACTGGTGTTGTACTTGCAAACACAGGTATTGATGTTGCACTTCACGATACATATTATGTAGTTGCACACTTTCATTACGTGATGTCAATGGGAGCACTATTTTCAATTTATGCTGGATTTTATTATTGGTTTAGTAAAATGTCAGGGAGAGAATATAATGAATTTCTTGGAAAAATCCATTTTTGGATCACTTTCATTGGTGTAAATGTAACTTTTTTCCCTATGCATTTTTCTGGACTAGCAGGAATGCCAAGGAGAATACCTGATTACCCAGACGCATTTGCTGGCTGGAATGCTGTAGCGAGTTATGGGGCTTACATATCTGTTTTTTCAGCGTTTTTCTTTGTCTTTGTTGTTATAGAGGCTTTTGTTAAATCTAGAAAAGCTCAAGATAATCCTTGGGGAAAAGGTGCAACAACGCTTGAGTGGAAGTTAAGTTCACCACCTCCTTTTCATTCGTTTGATGAATTGCCAAGGATTAAATAATGGTTTTGGTTAAGGATCGTGAAAGTTGATTCTTTAAATAATACAGATTCATTTAGAAAAGAAGATAGTTCTGTTGAAGACTATATTAGTTTGCTCAAACCAAGAGTGATGATCCTAGCTGTATTCAGCTCGATATGTGGTTTGATATTAGCCCCAGGAAATATCCATCCTTTTCTGTCATTTGTTGCAATTATTTGCATCTCTATGGGTGCTGGGGCATCCGGTGCAATAAATATGTGGTATGATAAAGATATAGATTCTTTAATGAATAGGACAAAAAATAGACCTGTGCCGAGGGGAGCAATATTTTCAAGTAATGCTCTTGGTTTTGGAATCGTGTTAGGTTTGTTGTCGGTATTATTACTAGGATTAGCAACAAATTATTTCGCTGCCTTTCTTTTAGCGTCATCAATAATTTTCTATATATTAATATACACTATGTGGTTGAAAAGGAGAACACACCATAATATTGTTATCGGGGGTGCTGCAGGAGCGTTCCCACCAGTAATTGGTTGGGTTTGCGTTACTGGGGAGTTAAGCCTGTATCCAATGTTATTATTTTTAACTATTTTTTTCTGGACTCCCCCTCACTTTTGGGCGTTAGCTTTATACAAGGATGTAGAATATTCTAAAGCAAATATTCCAATGCTACCTGTAGTTAAAGGTCAAAAAGAAACCAAACAACAAATCTTATTATACTCCTTGATACTTTTTTTTGTATCTCTACTACCATACTACTACGGTTTTGCTAAAGAACAGTTCTTAGTATTTGGTGCAATAATTAACATAATTTTTCTTTTGTTTTCATACAGAATTTTAGTTTGTGATGACAGTAGTACAGAAAAAAAGGCCTCAGAACTTTTTAAGTTTAGCATATTATATCTATATTTTTACTTTATAATTTTAGTAGTAGAAAAACTGACTAAAGGTTAATAAATGGATAAACACAAAAAAAAAAACATTGTACTTGGACTTGCTTTGTTTTCTCTTGTAGTACTATTTTATTTAATAACAATTATAAAGTTATAAGTGGAAAATCTTATGCTTAAAAAAAAGAGTTTCAAAATACAAGTCACATATCTAGTCTCCTTTGTATTATTTATGATAGGACTCAGCTATGCATCAGTTCCACTATATAAACTATTTTGTCAAGTAACAGGTTTTGCTGGAACGCCAATGATTAGTAGTAAGAATAATCTAGCTGTATTGGATAAAGTTGTTCATGTTAGACTTGACTCTTCTGTAGAGAAACCGTCACCATTAATTTTTGAACCAATATCAAGAAAAATAGAAACTAAAATTGGAGAAAATAAACTCGTTTTCTACAAAGCTAAAAATTTGTCAGATAAAGAAGTTATTGGTACAGCTACATTTAATGTTACGCCTCTTACAGTGGGTCAGTATTTCAATAAGATAGAATGTTTCTGTTTTGAAGAACAGGTTTTTAAACCTGGACAAGAAGTAGAAATGCCAGTCTCTTTTTTTATAGATCCAGAAATTGTCAGTGACAAAAATATGAAATCTATTGATGAATTGACACTTTCGTATACTATGTATATTAAAAATAATGATAATTAAAAATGAGTTCAGATAATAAGCATCCTTATCACTTAGTTGATCCTAGTCCGTGGCCTTTAGTTACTTCAATGGCTTGTTTATTAATGGCATGGGGCGCAATCATGGCAATGAATGAAGAAGGTTCCCTGCTATTCTTTATTGGCGCGGGTGCAGTAACGCTTGCAAGTATTCTTTGGTGGAGAGACGTTGTAATTGAGTCAGAAAAAGGAGGTTTTCATAATCAAGTTGTTCAAATTGGATTAAGATATGGCATGTTACTATTTATAGCTTCTGAGGTTATGTTTTTTGCAGCGTGGTTTTGGGCATTCTTTGACGTAGCTTTATACCCAGGTGCAGATAGTCCGGAATTAACCGGAAGAATGGATGCTATAAACGGTATTTTCCCTCCAGAGGATATCAAATTAATAGAGCCATTTGGTATTCCTTTACTGAATACATTAATTCTATTAGCATCTGGTGGAACTGTTACTTGGGCACATCACGCACTAAGAAACAATGACAGAAAAAATTTCTTGGTTTTTCTTTTTTTGACTATAATGCTAGGTATAATTTTTACAGGTTTTCAGGCCTATGAATACATGGTTGCTGATTTTAAAATAGATGAGGGTATTTATCCTTCTACGTTCTATATGGCAACAGGATTTCATGGTGCACATGTAATTATTGGTTCTATTTTCTTACTTGTTTGTTTTATAAGGGGACTTTCTGGACATTTTAAACCCGAAAAACATCTTGGTTTTGAATTTGCAGCATGGTATTGGCACTTTGTTGACGTTGTATGGTTATTTTTGTTTGCATTTGTATATTGGTGGGTGTCCATTTAAATTTTAATAATGTATTTTAGTTTTAATAACCATAAGTACATTTTTGAGCCTAAAGTCTTTTCAACTTTTGTTTCAATTATCGCATTGTTAATTTTGCTTTCACTTAGCTATTGGCAGATTATTAGGCTAGAGTGGAAAGAGAAACTAATTGAACAAAGAATTAATATGTTTGAATCAGACAGTGTTTTGTTAGAAAGTGTTGAATATCCTGAAAAAAATGAATTTTTGAGAGTAAAAATCGAAGGAAAATTTATTAATGAATTAGAAATGTTTATGCCAGCTTTGAGTAAAAATGGAAATAATGGGTATCATCTTCTTATTCCATTCGAACTCGTAAATGGTGATTATATTATCTTTGACAGAGGTTGGATTCCATTAAAACTAAAAAATAGAGAATTAAGAAAAAAATACGAGGTACATGATTCTCAAAAAATTGAAGCTGTAATAAGACTTCCTGGCAAAAAAGGAAAATTTCAACCAGATAATGATTTTGAGAATAATTTTTGGTTTTTTGTAGAACCTTTAAAAATGTCAGAATTTACCAAACTAAAGTTTAGAGATAATTTTTATTTAGAAGCAACTAATGATGGTCCTAATGGGTATCCGTTAGGAAACCAAACGAGGATATACATTAGAAATAATCATTTACAATATGCCATAACATGGTTCTTAATTGCAGTTGGCCTTGTGGGGGTATATTTAGCTGCAAATATCAGAAAAATAAAGTAGAGATGAGATATTACTCAACGCGAGGTGGAGAATCATCAATTAGTTTCGAGAAGGTAGTACTTAATGGGTTAGCAAATGATGGTGGACTATATATTCCTGAAAAATTCCCTAATTTTAATCATAAGGATTTTTCTAATTTTAGAGAACTTGAATATAGTGAATTAGCCTACAAAATTACAAAGGATTTTATTGGCAAATCGATTCCATTAAAAGACTATCAAAAAATTTGTCATAATACATATTCAAATTTCTCTTCAAAAGAAATTATTAATTTAAGTAAACTTAGAGAGAACGAGTTTATACTAAATCTTTATAACGGACCAACTTATGCTTTTAAAGATTTTGCTCTTCAGCTACTAGGAAATATATACGAATACATTCTCAAAAAGAAAAAAAAACAACTTATTATACTTGGTGCAACGTCTGGTGATACAGGCTCTGCAGCCATTCATGGTTGCTCAAAATCCAAATCTATAAAAATATTTATCCTTTTTCCTTACAAAAAGGTAAGTGAGATACAGAGAAAACAGATGACTACAATTGAAAAAAGTAATGTTTTTAATATTGCAGTGAAAGGGGATTTTGACGACTGTCAGGCGCTTGTAAAACAATTTTTTAAAAAAAATAGTAAAGAAAAATCTTTAAACTTAGCAGCAATAAATTCTATTAATTGGGTAAGAATTATGGGCCAAATTGTTTACTATTTTTGGGCATACCTAAAAACTTGTAAGAAAGGTGAACAAGTTATTTTTAGTATACCAACAGGAAATTTTGGGAATGTATATGCTGGATTCGTTGCAAAATTAATGGGACTTCCAATTAAAAAATTAGTTGTTTCATCTAATTCTAATGATGTTTTAACTAGATTTTTTTCTTCTGGTTGTATGGAAAAAAAAAAGACAAAAATAACCTTGAGTCCAAGTATGGATATACAAGTGTCAAGTAATTTTGAAAGATTAATGGATTATTATCTTGAGAGAAATAGTTTAAAACTAAGTAAGTTGTATCAATCTCTTGAAACAGAAGGAAAATTTGTTGTAAGCAAAAAACTATTAAACAAAATCTTATTAAATTTTTATGGAGGTAAAATAAATGACAAGGCAACACAAGATGTAATTAAAGATATTTATTTTAAAAATAAAATTGTAATTGATCCGCACACCGCAGTTGGAATTAAAGTCGGGAGAACTTATAATAAAATTAATGAAAAAATAATCTTTTTGTCAACTGCTCATCACGCAAAGTTTTTAGATACGGTAAACAAGTCGACTAAAAAAAATCTTAAACTACCTTCTGACTTAATTAAAATAATGGCTAAAAAAGAAAAATATACAGTAATTAAAAATAGTATAAAGGACCTCGAGGAATTTATTACAAAAAATTCTACCTAGATATCTAGGCTTTACCTGAATAAGAGGAAAATTTTGAAAAGTCAATTCCAGTGATTTTTATAGCTTTATCCCACTTTTTTTCAGCTTCCACATCAAATATTAGATCAAGTTCTTCTTTAATCTTTATCCAGCTATTATTTATAATCTCTTCCTCAAGTTGCCCAGGTCCCCAACCTGCATAACCTAGAGAAATAAAATATTTTTTTGGGCCCATATTTTTTGCAATATCCTCTATTATTTTTGTAGTACAAGTAAGGTTTACCGATTGTGTAATTTTTATAGTATCTTTTTTTTTATATTCCTTAGAGTGAAGTATGAAGCCATTATTTTGACTAAGGGGACCACCTATGTGTAAGGAGAAGTTTTTATTTTTATTTTTATTTACAATATTTAGTTTTTCAAAAAGGTCATCTCCAGATACATTCATGATTTTATAATTAAGTACAATTCCAATTGCACCTTCATGATTATGGTGAGTTAAATATATTAAACTTTTTGTAAAAAAAAGATCCTTTAATTGAGGTAATGCACAAATTATATTTCCTTTAAGATAATTTTTCTTTTTCATTATATAATTATGGCAATTTTAAACAAATTAATCAATTAAGCTTTTATTGTGAAGAAATTTTTTATACTGACCTTTTTTCTAATTCTAATAAAGAATGTTGTTAACGCTAATTTAGAAATTCTAACAATGGATAAGTATAGTAGTTTATCAACCTTAAATGATGAAAAATTATTAAAATTTGAAAATGACTTATTTTTTGGTATTAAAATAAATTTATTACCTGGATGGAAAACTTATTGGAAGAATCCTGGTGACTCTGGAGAAACTATTTCTCTAAAATTTTTAGACAATAAAAATATAAAAAAACACGAAATTTTATATCCTCCACCAAAAAGATATTTTGATTCAGATATTGAGACAATAGGTTATGAGAATGAGGTAATTTTTCCAGTAAAGTTAGATGTAATAGATACTAATCAAGATTTTAGAACTGAAGTAAATATCAATTATTTAGTTTGTAAGCATATTTGCATACCTATAAACGAAAAAAGAGTAATCAACTATAATCCAAGGAATATTAGTGAGAACAATAAAAGCATTCTAGCTGTTGCTATAACCCAAAATCCCATTAAACAAGATAGTTTTTTCGAAATTCAAGAAATAGATATAGGGGAAAAAAAGATAAAAATTAATATAAAAGACTTTGACAACAAAAATCAAGCGTTGGATATCTTTACTTTTTCTGAAAACCATGAATTTGATTATAGAATTATTCCTGTAGGAGAATTTAATTCGCAAATTCTTTTAGTTTCCAATAGTAAATTTGAATTAAAAGATAAATTAGAAGTTCTTATAGTCAATAAAACAAATGGAAATTCAAATATTTTGAATATTAATATTGGAAATAAAAAAAATCATCAATCAATAATCTTCATGTTAATGATAGCATTTATTGGTGGAATCATCTTGAATTTTATGCCCTGTGTTCTTCCTGTTTTATCATTAAAAATTTACTCACTAATTAACCTAAATAAAGATGATAAAGATAAAATCCTCTTTTATTCATTAGCAACAGCAGCAGGGATTATTTTTTCATTTATTTTTTTAAGCATTGTAATAATTTTGTTAAGGATGTTAGGAAATGAAGTTGGATGGGGTATACAATTTCAGAGTTCTGAATTCTTGTTAATATTTGCACTTATACTATTTTTTTTCTCACTCAATTTAATAGGATTCTTTGAGATTTTTATGCCATCAATATTTAATAGACTAAATAATGTTGATTTCAAAAATAAATACATTTCTGCTTTCTTCACTGGAATAATTTCAACTGCACTCGCAACTCCTTGTTCTGCACCCTTTTTAGGAACTGCTATAAGTTTTGCTTTCACGCAGAATGATTTGTATACAGTTTTGATATTTACTGCATTAGGTACAGGATTTAGTATTCCTTATTTTTTAATAGTACTTTCCCCGAACGTATTAAACATTTTTCCTAAACCCGGGTTATGGATGATTAAAATGAAATATATTTTGGGTATGTTAGTATTACTAACAGGACTATGGCTATTAAGTTTGATGAATCTAAATTCAACTGCATTGTATTTTATATTTATTCTTGTAGGTGGACTTGGATTTTACATCTCAAAATTAGAACTAAGTAAAAATATTTTAACTATTTTACTATTATTAATTTCTAGTTTTATAATTTTCCCAAAAAAAGAACAAAATGACGAAATGTGGTTAAAATATGAGAAAAATATTCTACAAGAAATGATTGAAAAAAATAATATAGTTTTTGTTGATGTAACTGCTGATTGGTGTGTTACGTGTAAGATTAATAAAATTTCAACACTTGACAAAAAACAAATGAGATCTTTTTTTAAAGAAAACAATGTAAAATTATTTAAAGCTGATTGGACAAATAAAAATATAGAAATTCAAAACTATATGAAAACTTTTAATAAGTATGGTATACCTTTAAATATAGTTTATGGACCAAAAAATAAAGAAGGTATTGTTTTAGGAGAATTATTATCCAAAAAAAAAATAATTGAAGCTATTAATGAGGTAAAATAATGAAATATAAAGTTAATGATAAAATTGATAATGTAGATGTCTATATAATTAATGAAAATGGTCCTGAAAAAGTTAAATTTTTAAATTTAATTGGAGATAAAAAGGTTTTATTAATTGGAGTTCCGGGTGCATTTACACCAACATGTTCTGAACAACATTTACCTGGATATGTTAAATTGTTCGATGATTTTTTAAGTAAGGGTATCCAGAGAATAATATTTATATCAGTCAATGATCCTTTTGTACTTGAAAAATGGTTAGATGCTAATAGTGCAAAAAATATTGATTTTTTGTCAGATTATGACCATAACTTTCTCGAAAAATCAGGGTTTGAAATAGATTTATCTGCTGTTGGTCTAGGTATCAGATTATCTAGATTTGCAATGGTTATAGACAATTCTGTTATAACACATATATTTGATGAAAATGGGGCTGGGTTATTAAATAGTAAAGCTGAAAAAGTAATTTTAGAATTATAAAAGGTTTGCTTCGTTTCTTGCCATTTCATCGACCTCTTCATTAAATTTGTTTCCGCTATGACCTTTTACCCAAGTCCATTCAACATCATGAAATTGTAGAAGTTTATCCAATTTTTGCCACAAATCAATATTTTTTACTTTCTGATTTGAACTACTTTTCCAATTATTATGCTTCCACTTTTCTAACCATTCTTTTGCCCCATTAATTAAATATTTACTATCCGTATGCAAAATGACGTGGTGTGCATTCGATATATTTTGGAGTGATTTTATAGCGGCTGTTAATTCCATTCTATTATTAGTTGTATTGCTTTCATTACCCGAAGAAAAAACCTTTTTATCATTTAAATAATATAGATATGCCCATCCACCAGGGCCGGGATTTCCTAAGCAAGCCCCATCTGTGTAAATGTTAATAGTATTATTTTCTAACATTTTAAATCATTACGAATATGAAAAGAAAGAATATTTAAAAAATCTAATGGATCCTTTTTTAAAAAATTTTTTTCTTCCTTATAAAAATCTAAAAGCCTAGTCAATAAAAATCTTATTGCTGCACCACGTAAGGAAATATTTAATTTTTTTTTTTCTTGGTTTGTTAATTTTCTTTCAGACTGATAACCATTTACTAATGAAGAGAAAAAACTATGTTGAAATTTATTTTTATTAAAACACCAAGCATTTATTGTTATTGCTAAATCATAAACAAAAAAATCAGTACATGAAAAATAAAAATCTATAATTCCAGAAATTTTATTATTTTCAAAAAGTATATTATCAGGAAATAAATCTGCATGGATAATACCTTTTGGTAAATTTTTTAACCAATTTTCTTTAAGAAAATTTAATTCCTTAGAAATTATTGAATCAGTTTCCGGAAAATAACTGTGAACTTTTTTTTTTAATTTTTCAAATATTTTCACCCATTTATTAATGCTGAAGTCATTATTTTTTTCTTTATGAAAATTTGCACTCAATCGATGTAATTTAGCCAGTTTTTTACCCACTGAGTAGCAAATATCTTTATTCCAATGTTTAAGACATTTGCCATCTATAAAAGTAAAGATTGCTAATTTTTTTTTTTTAATTGATTGTAATCTTTTTTTTTGTATGCTGAGCAGCGATCTTGGACAATTGATTCCTTTGGACTTTATATGATCCATAAGATCAAGATAGAAAGGTAGATCCCTTTGTTTTACTCTTTTTTCAAAAATTGTAAGAATATACTTTTTTTTATTAGTCTTTAAAAAGTAATTTGTATTTTCTATTCCTTCAGTAATACCTTTATACTCAATTAGTTCACCAACATCATATAAATTCAAAATTTTTTTTATTTCATGTTCTTCTAGTACAGTATGAACCGCCATAAGAAATAATCAAAAATTTATTTTTTTTAAAGAATTTAAAATAATATTATTATTATCTGAGGTGCGAATATTTTTTTCTATTCTTTTTTGAGTAACATATATAGATGTTTCAATAATTAATTCTTTAATATCTTGTTCAGCTTTTGAAATTTCGTTGTTTATTCTTTGTTGAAAATTTATTTCTCTTTTTTCAAGTGTGGATTTAAGTCTTTGTTTCAGATCTTTTTCATACTCAATTGTATTTATTTTTGAATCTTCAATGATCTTATTTACTAAAATATCTGAATCTTTTTGTTTTTGTTTTATCTCTTCAAGAATCTTAATGGATTGATCCTTGAGCTGTGATGATTCATCTATTTCTTTTGTAATCAAATCAATTTTGTTTTCTAACGAAGTGTTAAAAAATTCTTTCAGAGGTTTTAAGGTTAACAAAATAAAAATAATAAATGATGATGCAACCCAAAAAGTTGAATCCTCGAGCATGCTAGTTGGCATGGAAATTTCCTTTTAATTTTTTAAAATTTTCTTTAGAAATCTTTTCATCTTTCTTTAGTATGTTATTGAAAATATTATCGGATATAGTAATACAATAGTTTTCAAGATTTTTTTCTACTTCATTTTTTTTAGCAGCTATTTCAGCCAATATTTTTTTTTCTTTATCTTCGAAAATTTTCATCTGAGCCTTTATCTCATTATTAAAAAACTGCATATTTTTTTCGTATGATACTTTGAATATTTTTTCAGATTCAAGCTGAGCTTTCGAAATATTTTCTTCGATTTTATTATTTAAGTCTTCTATGATTTTATTATTTTTTTCAGCTGTAGTAATATTTTCATTTATAATCTTTTTACGCTCTGAGTTAACCTTAATAATTTTTGGTATAAAAACGTAGTTAACTAGAGCAAACAAAATGGAAAACACAACTATCAACCAGAAAACCTGTGAAGAATATGAGCTTGGATCAAGTTGAGGCATACCCCCTTTTTCATCAGCCGCCAACAACAGAAGTGGCTGTTTTAAAAAAATGATTATGAATAAAAAAAAATTGATTCTTCTTAACTTCATAAATACTAAAATACAAACAATAGTAGTAAAGCAATAATTAGTGCAAATAATGCTAAAGCTTCAACTAGTGCAAATCCCAACATTGTCATCGTAAAAACATGTTCTCTAGCACCCGGATTCCTTCCAACGGCAGAAATAAAGGCTGCAAAAATATTTCCAATTCCGATACCCGAACCTATAACACCTAGAACCGCAATACCAGCTCCCAAAAGTTTTGCTGCTTCAATATCCATTTAAAATTCTCCTAATTTAAAGTTATAAATAATTAACTAATGCAAATGTATTGCATCATTGATGTATAAACAAGTTAATATTGCAAATACATAAGCTTGCAAAAAAGCAATTACTATTTCAAGCCCTGTTAGGGCTATCAAAAAAGCTAAGGGAATAATACCCCCTATAATGAATGAGTTAGCAGCTAGAACAAATACAAATCCTCCAATTACTTTGAGAAGTGTATGTCCTGCCATCATATTCGCAAATAATCTCACTGATAAACTTATTGGTCTTGATATGTATGATATAATTTCAATCGGAATTAACAAAAATAGCATAAGTTTTGGGACACCTGCAGGTGCAAAGAATCCCAAAAATTTTATCAAGCCATGTTTAAAAATAGCTATAAATGTAACAGATAAAAAAATGAAAAAAGAAATTGCGAATGTCACTATAATGTGACTAGTCCATGTAAAACTATATGGTAACATTCCGAAAAGATTACCAATAAGAATAAAAAGGAATAGGGTCATCACAAAGGGCAAATATTTAAGTCCCTCTTTACCAATATTATCTTTGATCATTCCAGCAATAAATTCATAGCTTAATTCAACAGCTACTTGTAATTTACTTGGTACTATATTCAAATTTCTTAATCCTAAAAAAAGAAAAAGCAAGATAATCGCAGCTGTAAAAATCATTGCTAAAGCTGAGTTAGTTAAGGAAATATTATAATTGGATACAACTATTGGAATTATTTCTTTTATTTCAAATTGTGCTAAAGGGCTTGCCAAGATTTACCTATTTATTTAAATTCAATACAGTACGATATATATTTAGAAAAGCTCCTGCAATACCTAAAAACAAAAAAATTAAAAAAAAAGTAGGCTTAGTTTCAAATAGCTTATCTATCCCTAGACCAATCAAACAACCCACAACAATAGTTACAACAAAGTCTGTTGCTAACTTAAACCCAAGCCCAAGTGCATTGATATTTTGTTTAGAGTTTTTTTTACTGTTTAAATTGTTGCTATCAGTTTTTTTTTTATGAGAAGCAAGTCTTTGTTGAAATGATTTTCTTTCATCGTTCATTTTAAATTGCTTCTTGATAATCTCTATTGTCATCAAAACTCACCGAAACCACATCTGATATCCCCTTTTGATTCATAGTTACTCCATAAATCTTATCGACCATTGACATTGTTATTTTATGGTGAGTTACTATAAGAAATTTGGTTCTAGTTTGATTTTTGATTTCATTCAAAATTTCACAGAATTTTCCAACATTTTCATCATCTAAAGCTGCGTCTACTTCATCAAGGATGCATATTGGCGATGGTTTAATAAGAAATATTGAAAAAATAAGAGATATTGCCGTAAGTGTTTTCTCACCTCCAGATAACAAACTGATGCTTGAAAGTTTTTTACCCGGAGGTTTAGCATATATTTCGATTCCTGTTTGTAATGGATCATCAGAATTGACTAATTCAAGATGCGCATCTCCTCCAATAAAGAATTTTTTAAATAATTTAGAAAAATTTTCATTCACTTTATCAAATGCTTTTAATAATCTTCTTTTTCCTTCTTGGTTAATTTCAGTGATAGCTTTTCTTAGTTTTTTTATTGCAAGCATTATATCATCTCTTTCAGATATCATGCCCTCTAATTCTTTACTGACTTCTTTTTGTTCAATATAAGCCCTTAAATTTACTGGTCCTATTAGGTTTCTTTTATTTATTAAATCTTCAATAACTTTCTCTACTTCTCTAAAATCCTTTGATTCAGAACTATCTTTATTATCACTATCAAAATCTTTTTCCATTTGAGTAGGATGAATTCCGAAAGTTTTTCTGATATTTTCCTCAATTTCTGTAAGTTTGTCTTTGTGGAAACGAGTATTTTCTTCAAGTCTAATTTTCTGATTATTTATTTGATTTTTTTCGTTGTTAAGTGTTCTAATTTTTTCATTATTTTGATTTAGTCTGCTATTGTTAAGTTCAATATGATTGTTGTTTTTATCAATTTTGTTCTGCAACATTTGAGTTTCTGCAACAATAGAGTTAATCTTTTGATCAAAGTTGTCAGGTTGAACATCTAAATTTTGTCTTTCATGTCGAAGTTTTGTAATTCTTTTTTCGTAGTTATTTAACTGGTTTATTGATTCTTTTTCTCTATTAAGATTTTCTTCTAAATTTTTTTGATAATGGTTTGCCTTTATCTCCATACTCAAAATTTTTTGGTTTATTTGGTTAATATATATTCTTTTTTTCTTAATTTGATCTTTAAGATTATCAAGTGTTAGTTGTGTCTGATTTTTTTCACTTGGTTTTGATGTGCCTAATTTTAGTTTATCCTCAATATCAGATATTTCCCCGGTAACTTTCTTCTTATGATCTAAAAGTAAGTTTTGTCTTTCAATCAATTTGTCTATAAAGGCTTGTTCAACCAAAACTTTGTTTTTTTGTTGAGCTAGTTTTATATTTTCTTTATCTAAATTTTTTTGAAAATTTTGCTGATTTTTATATAACTCTAAATCATTATTTATTAGTCCATTTTTTTGTATTTTAATTTTATCAAGACTCTTTTTACATTCTGACATCTTACTATTTAAAATCAAAATATTCTTTTCTAATTCACGTATTTTTTGGCCTTGACTAAACCATTTACTAATTTCAGTTTCTTTTTCTGAGAATAAACCGTCCCATCTCCAAACATATCCTTCAGTAGAAACTATATATTGTCCTACTTTCAAGTCTCTACTGGCACGAGATCCGTCAATCTTTTTTTTAACTACACCAATTTGGGATAAAATTTGATCCAATTGTTTTGGTCCACTTACATAATTTGATAATCGATCAATTGATTTTGGTAGATCTGGCAATTCATGGTTGTATTTTTCTACCCAATATTTTTTTGATTCTGAAAGTTCTGCGTCTAAGTCATAATTTAATACAGTATAAACTGCTTTTTCATAACCATTTTTAATTTTTATCAAATTGATCATGGATCTTTTTGAATTATCTATATCTTGAGCAAATTTCTTAAGTGTATTAAGTTCTGCTTTGTTTCTTGTTAAATTGTTGAAAATTACATCAAGGTCTTTTGATCTCTTTTCGATATCTCTTTCAATAATTCTTAGTTTTTTTTCATTTTCTAGTCTATCATTCTTCAACAATTTAATCTTAAAAGATATACCATTAATGTTATTTTCTAAATCTTTGAGAATTTTGATATTTGTTTTATTTTTCTTTATTTTTATTTGTACTGAGAGTTTTTCTAATTCCTTTTCAATTTCTTTTTTTTTTTTATTCAGTATTACATTTGATTCAATAAAATTATCTTTTTTAAATTCTTCACCAAGTGTCAGCTGGATCTCAGAGTAAAGAATTGATTCTAGCTTAGATATTTTTTCGTTAAGATTTGCTTCATTTGCAAGTTCAGAATCAAGACTTTTTTTTAAATTGTCAGAATTATTTGAGTCGACAATTAATTTATTAAGTTCTGTAATATTTTTCCTTATTTCCTGAATTCGTTTGTGTTCACGGGCTTGATCATTCTCAAGTGAAAGTAAAAAATTTTGCACCTCGGTTCTTCTCAATGCTAAATTTTGTTTTTTATTAACTACTGTTTCTTTTTCAAGAATAATTTTATTCATTTTTTTATCTAAAGTTAATTTCTCTAATTCGCATTTTTCAAAATTAACTTTAATGTCATTGGATGCTGCGCTTAGTTTATCTAATTCTTGTTCAATAATTTTTATTTTATTTTCAAAAATCTTGGTATTTTTTAGAAATGAAGATTTTTGTATACTTGAGTTTTTCCATTGAATGTAGAATAATTTTTTTTGGTTATATTTTATTTGATCTGAGATTTTTTGATAATTTTCAGCCTGCCGTGATTGTCTTTTGAGTGATTGTTTTTGCTTTTCTAATATTGATATATTATCACCGATCCTCTCTAAATTTTTTTCTGTTGCATTTAGTTTTAATTCTGAGTCATGCCTTCTAGTTTGTAAACCAGATATACCAGCAGCATCTTCAAGAATAATTTTTCTTTCTAGGGGTTTAAAATTTATTATTTGGTCAATATTTCCTTGACTTATTATAGAACTTGATCTCGGACCTGATCCGGAGTCTGAAAAAAGTATACTAATATCCTTTGCTCTAACATCCTTATTATTAATTTTGTAAAATGAACCAACACCTCTTTCAAGATGTCGGGATACAATGAGTTTGTCATCACCAAATTGTTTTTTATTTTCTTCATTAATTTCAAGATCAACAGTTACCTCGGCAATATTTTTTTCAGGAACATTATCTGTTCCGCTAAATATTAGTTCTTCCATAGAGGAGGACCTTAAACTTTTTGACGAACTTTCGCCCATCACCCATCGAATTGCTTCAAAAATATTTGATTTGCCGCAACCATTTGGTCCAATAATACCAGTAATTCCTTCAGGAATATCAATCTCTAATGGGTAGGGAAAAGATTTGAAGCCTGAAATTTTTAATTTTTTTATATTAAACAATTTAGTAACTAATTAAGTAGAGAATTAATCTTAAGTTCAAGTGCTTCGAGTGTTAAATCTCCAGTATATTTTTTACCATTAAGATAAATTGTTGGCGTTGCGGTTATATCGTATTTTTTTGAGGATTTAAGTCTATCTTTTAGTAATCCATCTTCGATAGATTTATTTCCAACACACACTTTAATTTCTTCATCTTTAAGTCCCCCTACTTTAGCAATTTTGAGTAAAGACTTGAATGGATCTTGAGACCTAGTCCAACTTGCCTGCTTTTTATAAAAAACATCTAAAAAACTGAAATAATTTTTGTTACCTGAGCATCTTGATATAATCGATGCCTTTAAAGCAAATTTATCTAAAGGAAAATCTTTGTAGATAAAAAATATTTTCCCATTGTTTATATATTTTTCTTTAATAGCAGGCATAACTTCATTGTGGAATCTAGCGCAATGCCCACAGGTAAGTGAAGCAAACTCAATCATTTTTATTGGAGCGTCCGGTTCGCCAAGAGATTTTTCCTCTAAAGCTTCGATAGTATCAACAATATTCTCTGAAACTAGTTCAGTAAAAAAAAAGTTATAAACAAAAATAAATAAATAAATGTATTTTAAATTCATATGAACCTTACTTAATTTAATACAATATTTTTTTAAACTTAATCAATTCTATATGTTCGTGTCCATAAAATCTATTAATTTCTCTCATTATAAAATCCGAATTATAACTGATCTCTAATAATTTTTCTTCTTCTACAGATATTTCAAGAGTTTTTTTGTTATTAAATTTGTATATTTTATTTGGGAAGCTAAATTTAGAAAGATCATCATTTAATATTTTGTTCCAGTTAAGTTTAATCTCCAAAATTTTATTACTTTTTTTTTTAACAGGACCAAGAACATTAGGTATAATCGAAGAAATAGACTTTGTTTTATTAGTTCTCTTTACCATTTTAAGTATTATGCTCAAAAATAATAAAATAGACAATATAAGTTTAAAAAATAGCCATATATGGCAAAATAAAATTTTGAATTGGTACCAAGTTCATAAAAGACAACTTCCATGGAGAGAAGAAAAATATCAAAACTTTTATTGTGTATGGTTAAGTGAAATCATGCTACAGCAAACTGGTGTTAAGACAGTTATACCTTATTTCTATAAATTTTTAAGAAAATGGCCTACATTTAATTCCTTATCTAAAGCTTCTTTAGATGAAATTATGTTTAACTGGCAGGGATTAGGGTATTATCAAAGAGCAAAAAATATGTTTAAGGCAATTAATGCAATTAAACAAAATTACCCTATTAAAAGTTATGAAGAATTAATAAAAATACCAGGAATTGGGAAGTATACAGCTGCATCAATTTCCGCAATTTTGTACGACAGTACTAAAGCAGTTGTAGATGGGAATATAAAGAGAATTATATCAAGATCTATGAAATTAAATCCTGCAAATAAAACCTTTGAAAAAAAATTAAATACCGTAGCTCAAAATCTTACACCAAAGAAAAACAATGGCTCGTATTGTCAGGCGTTGATGGATTTAGGTTCTCTAATTTGTAGACCAAAAAATCCCTTATGTGAAAAATGCCCTGTTAACAGTCACTGTTACTACAATATTTATCCTGAAAAAAGGGTAAAGAAAGTTGTTAAGAGCAATAAGAAAAGTAAATTTGGAGTAGCATTTTATATATCTTATAAAAATTGGGTTTATTTAGAAAAATCCTCTAGCAATTTTTTATATGGATTAATGAAATTTCCCTGCTCGGAATTTCTAGAAATTAATAAAACTGATAGACAGAAATCTCAAAAAAAGTTGGAAAAGGAGTTGATTTCGAATTTTTCTAAAACAATAAAAATAAAGTTAAATAAATACGAGAGTTGTTATGTAAGGCATGCTTTTACAAATTTTTATTTAAAACTTCTTGTTGTAAAGATTGAATTAAAAAGTAAAAATAATATTAGATTAAATGGCTTTTGGATGAAAAAAAAACAAATTTCATGTTATCCATTTTCACGACTAATGGATAAAGTTAAGTTAGGTTTTGAACATCATGAATAAATACAAGAATATCTTATTTATACTAACTCTCTATATCATATTTGTCTCCAAAATAGTATCAAGTCAGATAAGTGATCATGAAAAAGCAATTCAGGCAGTCCAAAACGAAGAAATTTTGCCACTTGACCAAATTTTATTTAAAATTCAAGAAGAATTTGAAGGAAGAGTTTTAGGTATTAACTTAATTGATCATGAAAAAGGATTGTTTGGATGGGTATACGATATAAGATTGATTAATAATAACAATAAAATAATGAATATTAGAGTTGATGCAGGTACATCGACTGTACTTTTGATTGAGTCAGGAGATTAAAATGAGGCTTTTATTAGTTGAGGATGACCCAAATTTACAAAAACAAATAAAAAATGCTCTTGACGATTCTGGCTATTCGGTGGACGCCACCTCTGATGGAGAAGAAGGACATTTTCTTGGGGACACTGAGCCATATGATGCTGTAATTTTAGATCTAGGTTTACCAAAAATTGATGGTTTAACGGTCCTAGAAAAATGGAGAAAATCAAAAAAAAAATTTCCAGTTTTGATATTAACTGCAAGGGATAGATGGAGTGAAAAAGTATCAGGATTTGATGCGGGAGCTGATGATTATGTTACAAAACCTTTTCAAATGGAGGAATTACTTGCTCGTGTAAGAGCCCTAATCAGAAGAGCAGCTGGCCATGCATCATCAGATATTGAATACGGGCCTTTAAAATTGGACACCAAATCAAATAAGGTTTTTGTAAATGGTTCTAAATTAAAGCTAACCTCCCATGAGTACAAAATAATAGAGTATTTTTTGCATCATCAGGATAAAGTGATTTCAAGAACAGAACTTACAGAACATATATATGATCAGGATTTTGATAGAGATTCTAATACAATTGAAGTTTTTATTGGGAGATTGAGAAAGAAAATTGGGGTGGATGTTATTAAAACTGAGAGAGGTTATGGATACAGACTACTTTTAGATGAATAGATGGAGTTAAGAAATTGAATTCATTGGCTTTAAGACTATTTCTAAGCGCATCTGTATGGATAATTTTTACCCTTTTTAGTGGTGGCTTACTTCTTTCTAATGTTTTCAGAGAATCAACTCAAAACGCATTTGAAGATAAACTTAATTTTTTCATGGAAACACTTATTGGCGCAAGTAGGGTGGATTCAACTTCGAGTATAACCGTTGTTAGTGAACTTGGTGACCCACGTTTTTATAGACCTTATTCAGGTTGGTATTGGCAAATAAATGAAAAATCAAAAACTTTAGTAAGGTCAAGATCAATGTGGGACCAGGTGTTTACCCTTGACAAAAGATTGATTGGAGGTAGAGCAAAATTTATCGATGAAGCCTTAAGACAAACTCAGCAGAATAAAGCTGAAGTCAGTTCGCAAAATCTAGTAGTAATTCAAAGGGAAATATCATTTCCTGGAATGAGTACACCTATAACATTTATGGTAAGCGGTAATACAAATGAATTTGAAAAAAATATTTCAAGATATAACAATATCCTTTTTTCGTCTTTAGTGTTGTTAGGCTTAGGATTGTTTGTTTCTGTGTTCCTTCAGGTTAAGTATGGGTTATTACCCCTAGAAAAAATTAAAAATTCTCTTTTTAAAATTAGAAATGGTGATGCAACAAAATTAGAAGACATTTACCCTAAGGAGGTTTCTCCACTAGCTAAAGAAATTAATACATTGCTTGATCATAACGAAAAGATTATTTCAAGAGCAAAAATGAATGTGGGTAATTTAGCCCACGCATTAAAAACACCAGTTGCGGTAATTAAAAATCATATTACTGAAAAAAAAAATGATGATGTTATAGATTCACAGATGATCGTTATTGAAAATTATATCAATAAATACCTCCAAAAAGCAAGAGCGTCAGCTATGTCAAAATTAAAGAAAACAAAAATTGACATTATTAACGTCATTAAAAAAATGAGACAAATCTTTAAAAAAATTAACCCTGATCTAAAAATTATTTTTAAAAGTAATAATGAAAAATTTTTAATAGCAGGAAGTGAAGATGATATTGATGAAATAATAGGAAATGTTATGGAGAATGCCTGTAAATGGACTAAGACCAAAGTGATAATAGAAATATTTAAAATTTCGAAAGACCAAATCAAACTTTGTATAAGTGATGATGGCCCCGGCCTTCCAGAAAAAAAAATGAAAGAAGTTTTTGATAGAGGATTCAGATTAGACGAACAGACCCAAGGAACAGGACTTGGCCTTAATATTGTAAAAGATTCGGTTGAAAATTTGTCAGGGTCTGTTTGGTTAGAGAAATCAAAATTTGGTGGTTTGAAAGTAAATATTATTTTTATTCAAGCTCAATAGAATCTTTGTAAATTTTTTTTATTGGTTTAAATGTAATTCTATGCTCAGGAGTTATGCCATATTTCTTTAATGCATTTTTATGGTATTTTGTTCCATAACCAAAATTATCTTCCCATCCATACCTAGGGTATTTTGTAGAAAGTTTTTTCATTAAATTATCCCTAAAGACTTTAGCTACAATTGAAGCTGCAGCAATACCTTTACACTTCTGGTCACCATTTACAATGAATTCAGAGTTCTGATTTAAAAAAAAAAACTGCGGACCGTCTATCTTTACTCTGTATTTTAGTTTTTTAAATGGAAAAAATGATCTTTTCATTGCTAGCTCTGTTGATTTTAAGATGCCAAACTTGTCAATTTCCCAAGAGCTTGATTGACCAATATTATAATTAGAATTTTTCTTGATAAATGTTGATAAAAGATCTCTTTTTTTTTTTGAAACTTTTTTTGAATCTTTGATTTCAAAAAAAAGATTATTTTTAACAATATTCCTTCCTAATACTAGTGAGCATGCTACGATGGGACCGCTCCATGAACCTCTTCCTACTTCGTCTATTCCAATATAATTATCAAAAAGATCATTTCTCATTTGTCAGATATTCTTGGCATAAGATCAATTAGATTACATGGTTCAAATCTTGAATCTAATTGAAATTTTAGGATATTATCCCAGGCATCAGCACAAGCTGATGGCGACCCAGGTAAACAAAACAAAAATTTTCCTTTTGAAATTCCGGCCTTTGCTCTTGATTGGATGGTTGAAGTACCAATTTTTTTGAAACTTATCATTCTGAAAATTTCACCAAATCCTGGAATTTCTTTTTCGATCAACTTATCAAGTACATCTACAGTAGAATCTCTATCAGTAAGGCCAGAACCACCTGTAGTAATTATAGCATTAACAGCAGAATTCATTATACTTTGGTTAAAATATGTCATTATTTCTTTGGTATCATCAGTAATTATTTTTTTTTCAATTAAGTTGTGTCCATGCTTTAAAATCTTTTTTTCCAATATTTTTCCTGATTTATCTGTTTTATTATTTCTTGTATCTGAAATTGTTGCGATAGATATACCTATTGAAATAAATTTTTTTTTATAATTTATTTTCATAACTTTCTTCAATAAAGTTGTAAATTTGGCACAATTTTAACCATAATTCTTTTTTTGCATAAGGATTCCTTAGCAGAAAAGCAGGGTGAAAAATTGGCCAGCAAGGTATTTTTTTAGCACACAATTCATACTCAAATTTTTGTCCACAAATTTTTGTAATTCCAAGAGAATTTTTTAATAAAGTTTGAGAGGCAATATTTCCTAATAAGATTAGGAACTTAGGACTTATGATTTCTATTTGTTCTTTTATAAAAGGTAAGCACATCTTAATCTCGTCTTGACTAGGATTTCTATTCCCAGGTGGTCTCCAAAAAATTACATTTGATATGTAACATTTATTTTTTTCTTTTTTTATTGCCTGAAGTATTAAATTTAATAAATCACCAGCTTGACCTACAAAAGGAAAACCAGTTTTATCTTCTTCAGAGCCTGGTGCCTCACCAATTAACATTAAATCTGCATTTATATCTCCGTCTCCAAAAACAAGATTTGTTGATGTTTTCTTTAAATTACAATCTAGTTCCTTAACTCTTTCCTTCAAATTTTTTAATAATTCATGTTTGTCTTGATTATCACAAGTGATATTTGTTTGAATTCCTTTTCTTGAAGTGAAATTATTAATATCATAATTGAATTTTTTTACAGGAATTTCACTAAAAAAGGCTTTCAGACCAATTTCATTACAAAAATCAATAAAATTTTTTGTATTTTTAATTTTCATTTTTATATATTAAGAATTAACATATTAAAAATAGGTTTTCAAAAAAATATTTAGCTCATGTCAGATGAAATAATGAAATACGATGTTGTAATTGTTGGAGCTGGTCCAGCGGGCTTATCCGCAGCTATAAATCTAAAAAAACTTAGTACAAAGAACAATGTTGATGTAAGCGTTTGTGTAGTTGAAAAAGCCTCTGAAGTTGGGGCACACATTCTTTCTGGTGCAGTTTTAGAAACTAAAGCACTTGATGAGCTTATACCTGATTGGAAATCAAAAGATACTCCTATAAAAACAAAGGTAAGTACAGAAAAACTTTTATTTTTATCAGAAAACAAAGCTTACTCTATTCCAAAACTATTTACACCTGCTGTAATGCATAATGATAACAATTATATAATTTCTCTTGGTAGATTATGTAAATGGTTATCTGATCAAGCAGAAAGTATGGGTGTAGAAATTTATCCAGGTTTTACAGCCTCAAAAATCCTCATTGACGACTCTAAAAGAGTTTTTGGAATTAAAACAGGTGATCATGGAGTATTAAAGGATGGTTCAAAAGGTGAAAATTATCAATCTGGTATAGAAATTCATTCAAAATATGTTTTTTTTGCTGAAGGTTGTAGAGGACATCTGGGTAAACAATTAATTAATAACTTTGGCTTAAATGAAGATTCTGAGCATCAAACTTATGGTATAGGTATCAAGGAACTTTGGGAAGTTGACGATCTAAATACGAAACCTGGCGAAGTGTTACATACTGTAGGATGGCCACTTTCTGAAGATGTGTACGGTGGGTCTTTTCTTTATCACTTAGATAAAAATTTAATTTCTCTAGGAATGGTAATAGGTTTAGATTATAAGAATCCATACTTATCCCCATATGAAGAGTTTCAGAGATATAAAACACACCCTTTTATTAGAAAAATATTAAAAAATGGTAAAAGGATATCATATGGAGCTAGAGCACTTAATGAAGGTGGATGGCAATCACTTCCAAGATTAGTTTTTCCTGGAGGAGCTTTGCTTGGCTGTGAAGCTGGTACATTGAATACCCCAAAAATCAAAGGTACACACACTGCTATGAAATCTGGTATGATAGCTGCTGAATCAGCTTTCCTTGCAATTAAATCTGGACGAGAAAAAGACGTTTTAGATTGCTATAATAAGAACTTTTTGAGTTCATGGGCAGGAGAAGAGTTAAAAAAGGCAAGAAACGTAAGACCATCATTTAAATGGGGCTTGAAAATAGGAATGTTATTGACTGGCATTGATCAAATACTTTTAAGAGGTAGAGCTCCTTGGACCCTATCACATCATAAGCCTGATCACGAGGCTACAGTTAAAAAAGAACTTGCAGAAAAAATTGAGTATCCAAAAGCTGATGGGGTTTTGACTTTTGATAGACTGACAAATGTCTCTTTTACTTCTACTTACCATGAAGAGAATCAGCCATGTCATTTAACTCTTAAAGATAAAAGTATTCCGATAGAATATAATTACAAATATTTTGATTCACCAGAACAAAGATACTGTCCAGCTGGGGTTTATGAAGTTCTGGAAAATGAACAAAATAAACCGTATTTGCAAATTAATGCTCAAAATTGTATACATTGTAAAACTTGTGATATAAAAGATCCTAAGCAAAATATTAATTGGATTGTGCCGGAGGGAGGCGGAGGACCAAATTATTCAAATATGTAAGAGACTTTTATTTTTCATTTTATTATCAATAAATCTAATTTATTGTTGCTCAACCAATTTATATGCTGAAAAGAGAATTTTAGAGGGTAATCAAAAACTAGAATTCGTTGAAAACTTTTCAGGTAATTATTTATCTTGGGTTTTTTCTGAGAAATACGGTGATGTTAAGTCAAGCAATATTTTTTTAACAAAACTTAGTGACAATTTAAAAACAAATGATCTTATAATTAAAGCTTTTAACTCTTCACTTTTAATTAACGATTGGTCAGCATCAAAAAAGCTCGCAAAAAAAATAGTTCTATTTGATAAGCATAATTTCTTTGCAAACCTAGTATTGTCAGTAGACCATTTTAATAACAAAAATTATAATAATAGTCTTGTTTTTGTAGAAAATATAAAAAAAGCAGAAATAGATAAAAATTTTCTAGATATAATTCATGCATGGATATCTTTTGCTGAAGATAATGATGTAAACCCTTCCCAAGTTTTAGGTGACCATGAAAAATGTATTCCTGTGAAATGTTTACATTTAGGTTTAATGAGTGAATTACAAAATAAAAAACAAATCAGCAGAAAGATCTATGAAAAAATGCTTAATGATTATGAATCTTCAATAAGACTTTATGAAATATTCCTAGCTTTTTTTAATAAAACTAATGATAAAAAAAAAATAAATTTAGTCTTCGAAAAACTAAGTTTTATCGACAATAATCTAATAAATGAAATAAACCTAAATGACAATGTTGTAAAAAAAATTAATGGAGTTTCAGATTCAAAAGACGCACTTGCAGAAATTTATTTTAATATTTCAGGATGGTTTTATGAAAAAAAACTATATAAATTTTCTGTTTATTTTGGGAATATAGGACTAAATCTCAAACAAGATTTTCCTGCACTAAGGTCTTTGTTGGCAAATAGTTACAAAAAAATAAATCTTTTCGAATATGCTTTGAAAAATCTTGAAAAAATTAAAGAAGATTCTTTGTATTACAACGCGGTTATTCTTACCCAAGTTGAAATATTAGACGAAATTGGGAAAACTGAAAACATAATAAATTTATTAAAAGATGCATCAAAAAAAACGAAAAGTAATAATATAAATATGTTATTAGCAGATTCTTTAAGATCAAGCGGACTTTATCAAGAATCTATAAAAATTTATGATAGTCTTATTAAAAAAATTAACAAACCACAACAACGTGATTGGGGCTTATTTTATTCAAGAGGTATTGCTTATGAGAGAATAAAGAAATGGAAAAAAGCAGAACGTGATTTTTTAATGGCATTAGAATTAATGCCAAACGAACCTTATGTATTAAATTATTTAGGTTATAGTTGGCTCGAGAGAAAAGAAAACTTAAGTGAGGCATTAGAATTAATTCTTATTGCAGCACAACAAAAGCCACACGATGCTTATATCATTGATTCCTTAGGATGGGCATATTATCTATTGGGAGAATTTTCTAATTCAATACAAATATTAGAAAGAGCTGTTAGTTTATCACCCAACGATGCCACATTGAACGATCACTTAGGTGATGCTTATTGGAAAGTAGGGAGAACGCGTGAGGCAATATCACAATGGAAAAGGGTACTAATTTTTGATCCAAAGTTTAAAAGAAAAGATGAGATTCAAAGAAAAATAGTAAGTGGAATTTAATATATGGAAAGTAATTTAAGGTATTTTTCCCCAGCAAAAATAAACCTTTTTTTGGAAGTTTTGTCAAAAAGAAAAGATAATTACCATGAATTAAATTCTTTGATTTGCTTTTGTGATGTTGGTGATTTAATTGAAGTTAAAAGAAGTAATGTTTTAAAAATTGAGGTACTTGGCCCATTTTCAAAAAATCTATCCCTAAATGAAAATATTATTATTAAAACGCATAGAATAATTAGTCGATACTTTGACATAGGTAATTTTAATATTAAATTATACAAGAATTTACCAATTTCATCAGGAATTGGAGGAGGTTCATCAAATGCAGCAACATTTTTTAAAATTATTGAAAAAAATTTAAATTTGGATCTCGAAACAGGTATAAAAAACAAAATTTTGCTAGAAATAGGGGCAGATGTACCAGTTTGCTATTATCAAAAATTTGCTATTATATCAGGGATAGGAGATAAAATAAAATTTCTTCCACCAATTGAAGAAAGTTACATACTGTTAATAAATCCGCTTGTAGAAGTATCAACAAAAGATATTTTTAGTGAATTGAAAGTTTTCAGTGAAAAAAAAACAAACTTAGATGAAATAAATAAAAAAGATACATTACTTAAAAAAATAATTGAATCTAGAAATGATTTAGAACAAACTGCTAAATTAAAGTATCCTGTCATTTCTGATGTTTTAAATACTTTAAGCAAAGATTTAAATGCTCTTTTAGTAAGAATGTCTGGGTCAGGTGCGACTTGTTTTGGTATTTTTAATTCACAGTTAGACCTAGATAATGCTTATAACAAGATTATTGAGATTAGGAAAAATTGGTGGATAAAAAAAGGTAAAATCTTAAATAACATTAAATATGTTAGTTAATTTTTTTTAATGTAATATAATAATTTTAATGGGGCGTAGCCAAGCGGTAAGGCACTGGTTTTTGGTACCGGGATGCGCTGGTTCGAATCCAGCCGCCCCAGCCAAAATATTTATCAAATCTAAATTTAATTAATGAACTTTTCAAAACCAAATTACAAAAAATTCTTAATAAAATCGGATAAGAAACCTCAAAAAAAATGAGAGAATTACTTCTATCACTAAATAATTGTTCATTTGGTTATTCAAAAAATAAAATTTTTGAAAATCTTTTTTTTAATATCAATGATGGTGACAAGATTGCCTTAGTTGGAAGGAATGGAGTTGGCAAAACTACTCTTATGGATATTTTGTCAAAAAAGAAGACTATAGATGGTGGAAAAAGCTGGTTTTTACCAAATTTGACCACCGGATATTTAGTACAAAAAAAAAAGCAGTATTTTTCAGGGAATACAAGGCAATTCATCAAAATGTCGTGTAAGGATGAAACTAATTTTGACTACAAATTAGAACGATATGCAAAAGAACTTAAGTTAAACCTTAATCTTGAATTCAATACTTTGTCAGGAGGCCTTAAGAGAAAAGCATATTTGGCAGAATTAATTATTAAAAATCCAAAATTACTTCTACTTGATGAACCAACAAATCACTTAGATATTGAATCAATAATTTGGCTTGAAAAGTACTTAGCAAAAGAATTTAAAGGTAGTTTTTTAGTTGTTAGTCATGATAGGACATTTTTAAAAAAAATAACAAATAAAGTTTTTTGGCTTGATAGAAAAAATATAAAAATTTCACCAAAGGGTTTTTACGATTTTGATAACTGGTCTTCACAAATTATTGAGCATGAAAAAAAGGTGTTAAAAAACAAAAATAATCTTCTTAAACAAGAACTTGATTGGTTATCAAAAGGAGTTAAAGCGAGAAGAAAAAGAAATATGAAAAGAAAAATTCAGGCAAAAGAACTTGAATTATCTCTTAAGCAAGAACAGAATGAATTTATTAAGTCGATTAAAAAAGTTAACGTTACTCAAGCAGAAGAAAATAACGATTTTTTTGGTCCTAATGTAGTTGCAAGCTTTTTTAAGGTATCAAAAGCTTATTGTGAGAATAAAATAACACTTTTTAAAGATTTTAATTTTAAATTACATAAAGGTGAAAAAATTGGTTTAATTGGAAAAAATGGATCTGGTAAGAGTACTATGTTTAAATTTTTAACTGGGGATATCCAACCTGATTCTGGTTCTGTGAAAATTAAACATTCAATTAACTTTTCATATTTTGATCAAATGGGAAGCCAATTTAATGACCAAAAATCAATTAAGGAAAATCTTATTCCAGGTGGTGGAGATTACTTAGATGTGAATGGATTCAAAAAACATATATGTGGTTATCTGAAAAACTTTCTGTTTGATCCTAAAGATGTGAGCAACTTAGTATCAACATTGTCTGGAGGACAAAGAAATAGATTATTATTGGCGAAGGTTTTGGCAAATCCGAAACAACTTATGATTTTAGATGAACCAACAAATGATTTGGATTCAGATACTCTCGATATACTTATAAACTTCATAAATGGCTACAAAGGTACAGTCTTAATATCATCTCATGATAGAAACTTTTTAGATGAAACAGTGGATAAAATTTTTTTTTTTCATGGAAATGGAGAAATAGAACTTCATCTAGGATCATGTTCAGAAATGCTATTAAAATTTCAAAATAAGGAATTTCCTACTGAGAAAAAAATGAAGATAAAAAATCAAAAAAAAATTTCAAAAATAAATTACCACAAAGAAATTCAAAAAATTCTTAAACAAATTCAAATTGTTGAAAAAAAAATCCAATTAGAAAAAAAAAGTTTAGAGGATCCTCAACTTTACAAAAAAGACAAGTTAAAATTTGAAGAAGTTGTTAATAAGATTTCTGATTATGAAAAAAATCTTAAGTTGCTTGAAAAAGATTGGATTTTTCTAGAAGAACAAAACATGATTAATTAGATTTCATGAAAAAAAAGAAAAAAATAAGGGTTGCTGTGTTAGTTGACTTATTTTTAAGTCAACAAGCAGGCGGCCATGTTAAGTACTGGCAAAGAATATCTGAATCTATATCTTTTTTGAAAATAGACTACCATCTTACAATTTTCTTTTTAGGGTTAAAAAACAATAAATTTAAAATAAATAGAAATATTAATTTTGTAACAATAAAACCAGTATTTTCTTCAGGTATGCTAAAGTTTATTGGAATTGATGCAGATATTACAGATTTGTCACCAATCAATTTGAGACTATTTTTCCTATTAAAAAAGTTTAATATTATTCATACCACAGACCAATTTTTTAGTATGTCAAGAACTGCAAAATTGGCTTCAAAAATATTCAAAATACCGTTAACAACTTCCATTCATACCGACACACCACCTTATGCTCGCTACTACATTGAAAAAATTTTAAAAAAACTGACTGTTTTTAAATTAGGCGAATTTTTAATTCAAAAAAAGAGGATCCCAGAATTATATGAAAAAAAAATGTTTAACAAGGTTTGTAACTATATAAAACTTTGTAAGTCTGCAATGGTAGCAGACAAAATTTATAGTCCAACAAATTTAAAAAAAATTACAGGTAATAAATATATAACAAAGCTTAACAGAGGTATAAATAAAAAAGTATTCAATCAAAAAAAAAATAAGCATAATATTTTCAAGAAATATGGTATTTCTGAAAATGATAAACTTATTTTTTTTAGTGGAAGAATCCATGAGTTAAAAGGTGCATTATTACTAGCTAATATACACAAATCTCTTCTTAGAAAAAAAAAAAATATAACAACTCTTATGGCAGGTGATGATATTCATGGTGACTTATGTAAAAAAATCGCACCAAATAAATTAAAACTTCTTGGTTACCTAAGTCAGTCTGAACTCGCAGATTTATATAAAGGTTGTGATTTATTTGTTTTTCCTTCTAAATTTGAAATAGGTCCTAATGTTGTACTTGAAGCAAAGGCTTGTGGTGCCGTCTGTGTTGTAAGTCCTGGAGGAGGTGGAAAAAGAATTGACTATCCTGATGCTGATGGAGTAATTATAAGGAAATGGGACTTAAATTTATGGGTTAAAACTATTGAAAACCTTTTTAAAAATCAATCAAAGATTACTAAAATTAAGAATTTCTTAAGAAAACACAATGGAGTTAATTCCTGGGAAGAAATTTTCACAAATGAAATACTACCTCATTGGATAAATATTGAAAAAGAAAAATAAAAATATTCTTATTCTAGCTCCTCATCCTGATGATGAGGTTGTTGGAACTTGCGCAATAATTAAAAGAGGTTTGGAACTAGGGCAGCGTTTTTATATATTTTTCATGACTAATGGTGTTATATCAAGGGAAGAAATGTGGTTTTTTGAAAAAAAAAAATATTCAAGAAAGTTAAAGAAAAGACTCAGTGAAATGAAAAGAGCCGTGAAGTATTTAGGTATAAAAAAATATTATTTACAGAATATACCGTCAAGATCATTAAAAATGCATATCGTCAAAACAATCAATAAAATAAAATTTATAATACAGAATCATAATATCACAACAATTTTTACCCCAGCGTATGAAGGAGGTCACCAGGACCATGATGTAGCAAATTTTATGGCATCAAAATTTATTAAACAACTTAATGTTTATGAATTTGCAGAATACAATAATTTTGGAGGAAAAAGTGTATCAAATACATTTTTTGGAGAGGATTTAAATGAAGAGATTTTAACTTTGAATGATAAAGAAATTTTTTTTAAAAAAAAAATGTTAAGTATTTATAAATCAGAGACCAAAAATTTGGGTCATATCAAAGTTGTAAGAGAGACGTTCAGAAAACTTGTAAGTTATGATTATTCACAAAGACCTCATGAGGGAAAACTTTTTTACGAAAGATTTAATTTGTTTTCTTGGCATCCTAGAGTAGATGGCACTTCACCAGAGGTAGTTTGCAAAATATTAAAAAATATTCGGTTTGATGATGTCTTCAAAGCAAATTAGATTTTATTTAACATTAATTATTTCAGTTTGTTTTGCATATTGGGTATATGATTTTTTTTCAGGATCAGAAGCCCTAGGCTATATTATTGAACATTATTCTAAATTATATTTATTGATTTTTGCACATCTACCTTCACTAATTTTTGATTCACTAGCGTGGAAAGTTTTAATGACTAAAAAAAAGTTAAAGTTCTATTGGTGTGTTATAATAACATGGATATCACAGACAGCCGGAAAATTTTTACCTACAGGAAATATTACAGGTGAATTTGTTCGAATTTATTTAAGCGTTCAAAAAGGAATGAATTCGGCAAATTCATCATCTATCGTTGTAGCAGATCTTGTTATTGCAACTTTTTCGTTGCTTTTGATTTCAATCTTTAGCTTATCAATTTTATTGGGATTTAATGAAGATCAAACAACATTTGAAGATAACTACAAATATATTTTATTCAGTGTTGGTCTAATGATTTTGGCCTCATTTCTTTTTTGTTTTTTAATTAGAAAAAGATGTATCAAAAGTATTTTAAAAATTACAAAGAAAAATTTAAAAAAAAAAGAATCTAAATATAAAAAAATCTATATCAACCTATTAAAATTAGATTTTGAGATGTACAAGTTAAGCTTTAACATAAGAGTTTTATTGCACTCACTATTTTTTAGATTGGTAGGATGGTTAGGTGGTGCTTTTGAAGTTTATATATTTCTCAAAATTATTGATATTGAAATTTCATTAGTTGGAATTGTTTTGATTGAATCTTTTACTAGTATTATGAGAGCTTTTGCTTTTTTTATACCTGCAGCAATAGGGGTACAAGAGATAGCTTTTGTTATAATGGGAAGTTTTGTAGGTTTATCAAATCCAGTCTCACTGTCGATTGCTATAGGTAGAAGAATAAGAGAAATTTTAATTGGAGTTCCAGCAATTTTAAGCTGGTATTTTATTTTTAATAGAAAGTTAAATATAAACTAACTCAGTTTTTGGTATTGAGTCGACATATTTCAATAAGAATGCCTCGATTTTGTTTATATTTTTATCTGGTGTAATTATTATGTAAAAAGTATTTGGCGCAACTCTATTTCTCAAAATTGGTAATTTGAGACGAATGCCACACAAATCAAAAAGTTGTTTCCTTTTTTTTTCTAAAAGAATCTTATGAGGGAGGTTGAAAGCTTGAAATTGACAAAAACAAATTGTTTTACCTAGTTTAAAAAGTTTTTTTAATTCACCATTAAGTATATATTTTATTTTTTTTTTATCACTAATTTTTGCTTTTGGAGGCTCTAACCCATTGTCAGGGTCTAAAAAGATAAATTCATATTTTTTGTAAAATTCAAAAGAACTTTTTAGCCAAGCTTTTCTATTAAATGGTGTTAGAGTTTTAGAAAAAAAATCAGCATATTTGACAATATGAGTTTGTTTTACAAAATCACCTAGTATTCTATTTTTTTTTGATTTTAGTGTCTCCATTTCATTATGAAGTTTAAGATCAATTTTTCGAGCATGATTATCTTTTAAATAAGTTCTTTTTTCACCATCATTCAATAATAATTCTTTTACACCAAGATCTCTAGGATTAATGAGATACCAATTTAGCCCAATTTTTATATTAAAATAAGTACTTAGTTGTTTTATAAATAAAAATTTATAAAAGTCATGTATGTCTCCAAGGTATCTTTCTTGCATGATTAAAAATTAGGCATATATTAAAAATGCACAAAATATATGCAAAAAAATAAAAATTTAATGTCTATATTATACCAAAAATAAAAAAAATCAAGTATTATCATATACATAAGGTATATTTCTATATTATTGGCATGTCTTGTGCATGTTATAATCTTGTAATTTAAATTGGAGTTAATTAATATGTATATACATTTTTTTAAAAAAATTCCTAGCTCGTTGTTATTTAGTTTTTTAAGTTTTGTTACTTTATTAACTATTTCATCTGTAGCAGGTGCTCAAGAAGAAGTTGCAGAATTACCTGCAGTATCTTCTGAAGTTGCTTACGTTTTTAACACATTTTTATTTTTAGTATCTGGTTTTCTAGTCATGTTCATGGCGGCAGGTTTCTGTATGCTTGAAGCTGGTCAGGTAAGGAGTAAAAATACAGCTGTTATTTGCTTAAAAAATATAGGTCTATTTTCAATAGCTGGTATAATGTACTATCTTGTTGGATACAACTTAATGTATGACGGAGTTGATGGGGGTTACCTTGGAAGTTTCTCTCTATTTTCCAGAAGTTCTGATGTCGATCTAGATACTGGTTATGCGTCTGGGTCTGACTGGTATTTCCAGATGGTTTTTGTTGCAACAGCTGCTTCAATAGTATCAGGTGCTTTAGCTGAGAGAATTTTGATTTGGCCATTCTTTTTGTTTGTAGCAATACTAACTGGTATTATTTATCCAATTGCTGGTTCATGGCAATGGGGTGGTGGATGGTTGAGTGAAGCCGGGTTCTCTGATTTCGCTGGATCAACTCTAGTGCATTCTGTAGGTGGATGGGCTGCCTTAGCCGGTGCCATTCTATTGGGTTCTAGAACTGGTAAATATAACACCGATGGTTCTGCTAACGTTATTGCCGGATCCTCTTTACCTTTAACCACTTTAGGTGTTTTCATCCTATGGTTAGGTTGGTTTGGATTTAATGGAGGATCACAACTGGCTTTAGGTTCAGGTGCAGATGCTACCGCAATTGCTGATATCTTTATTAACACAAATCTTGCTGCGGCAGGTGGAGTTGTAGCAGTGATGATTGTAAGTAAGTTAACAAATAGTCACACTAATGTTGCAGCATCCTTAAATGGTGCTATTGCAGGTCTTGTTGCTATCACAGCCGAACCACTTACCCCATCAATGGGTCACGCTATAGTAATCGGTGGTATTGGTGGAATTATCTGTATGTATGGTATGAAGTTACTTGATATGTTGAAAATTGATGATGTTGTTGGAGCAATCCCAGCTCACTTGTTTGCTGGAATCTGGGGTACATTAATTGTACCTTGGACAAATCCTGACACATCTTTCGGTGTTCAATTTTTGGGAGTTATCTCATACGCAGCATTTACACTGATAGTCAGCTTCGCAGTCTGGTTTGCTATTAAAGCTGTTATAGGTATTAGAGCAAGCAAGGAAGACGAAGAGTACGGTTTGGATATGAGTGAACTTGGTACAATTTCACATCCAGACTTCACTTCAACCAAAAAGTAAAATATCCTTTCATTTTTTGGTGGGCCCGAAATTTTTTTTCGGGCCCAATTTTTAACTTTCTCTTTTCCAACTAGCAAAAAATAGACCTATAATAAACACTAGGAAAAGCGGCACGTTGAAAAGTTTATTTTCAATAATTTCGTTAACTTGATACGATAAGTTCTTTGGTAACAAAACTTTGTCAGTACTTAATTTATCCACAGTATAATCTTCAACAACTCTATATTTTATGTCAGTACCATTAGAGGTTTTTATGACTTTTGAAATTAAACTTATAGGTTGTGTAGCATCAAGGAAATCGTAATTAATATCTAAATTTTCTAGTTCATGAATTGAATAATTGTTTGTTTCAACAAGTTGAACTTGAGAATTATCCATAACAAGATAAATGCCTTCTTTTTTTATTTCATAAGTATTAGAAAAAGTATTTTCAGATTTTTTATTTAAAATAAGTTTTTCTTTATTGTTTTGTGGTCCGTAAATAAAAACACTAGAGTTTTTAATATCATTTTCTTTAAAAATTGTTTTTTTAATAAAAACCTTTTTTCCTTTAATTGAGACTTTAAGTTCATCTTCCTCGAGTTCAGGCTCTTTCATTAGCCAATGTGCGAGATTTTTTATTAATTCTCTATAAGGGCCAGGGTTTAAAATATTATTTTTCCAAATCCAGATGTTGTGACTGTAAATCTGTGATATTCTTCCTTTGTCTATTTTTTTTATTGATAATAACGGTTTATCTTTTAAACCTTTTAAAAGAACGGAGGTTTCCTTATTATCAATTAAGACATCATTCATTTCATACCAACTTCCATAATTTTTTAAATTTTTAAATATTGATTTAGTTATTGGATGTTTTTTTCCAAGTTCTGTAAGTTCTGGTTTAAATTCACCGCGAAGTGATTTTCCTGTTGGAGCTCCTGGAAGAATTTTTCCAACCTGTGTTCTAAATAAACTATTTCTAGAATTATAAGATGGTCCAGTTATTTCAAGAATAGCACCCCCGTTTTCAACAAAACCAATTAAATTTTCGTAATATAATGGTGTCAATATATTCCTGCCACGAAAATTATCAAAAATTATTAAATTAAAGTTTTTTAATTTTTCTTCAAATAACTCTTTTACCGGAAAGGGTATTAAAGAGAGTTCAGAAATTTTGGTATTGTCATTTTTTTCAGGAGGCCTAAGTACAGTCATATGAACCAATTCAACAGTAGGATCTGATTTTAAAAAGTTTCTCCACACTCGAGTACCCATATATGGTTCACCAGAAACTAATAATACTCTCAATCTCTTTCTAATAGCATTTATTTTGACTATCTTAAAATTATTAGAATTTGATAAGTCATCCGAATTTGGTTTTATACGTAAATAAAAAATATTTTCTCCGATTTTATTGATTTTAAAATTAATAGTTTCCTCAACATTTTTTTCTAAATTTATTTCCTTTAAATTTTGTTCAGGGTCAAAAATATCTAATTTTAAATAACCTTTTTTATTTTCAGTATAATCGTTTGCAACTACTTTGATTTTTACACTTTCCCCAATATATGCATAATCAGGAGCATAGGTTACTTCTAATTTCTGATCGTTTAAATTTTTAACATTAGGAAGAATATAATAAATAGGTATATCAATTTTATCTACGATTGAACTTTCTTTCAGATCATGAATTTGACCATCAGTCAAAAAAAATGCAGTTGATATTTTTTTTGTTGGATATTTATTTATCTCTTCATAAAAAATTTTTAATAATCTTGTTGAATATTTACTCTCAGATTTTTTTTCTTCAATACTTAGTGTATTAGACAATATTCCATTAATATTTCCGAACCTTTTAGTTATTTTTTTATCATTTATCCTAATCTCAAGAATGTCGAATTGATTATATTTATTATTAATTTGCCTAAGCATATTTTTATAAATGGTATCAATATTTTTACTTCTGCCTGATACTTGTTGGCTTAATGAATCATCTATTACAAAAGTGAGTATGCTGTTTTCTAATTTTCTTTTTTCAATTTTTAAGGATGGTTGAATAAGAAGAAAAAAAAAAATAACAAAAATTAAAATTCTATAAATGCCTCCTTGGATTCTATTAAAAATTGTGAAAAATGTAATGAACAGTAGTATTACTAATAGAATTAATATTAAAATAATCGGCAAGATTGGTTCAAAGGTAATATTAAAAAAATTATATTGATTCATGATTTAATTCATTCTTTTTAAAATTTCCGGGATATGAACTTGATCAGATTTATAATTACCTGTTAATGAATAAACAACTATATTAACTCCAAATCTGAATGATAAAGTTCGCTGTTCTTCAGTTCCGCTTAGAATTGGTAATTCGAAACCATTGTCTGATTTTGCCCAAGATCCAGACCAGTCGTTGATTCCAAATATTACAGACACGACTTCATTATTATTAATCTGATTATTAAATGAGACGAAAACATCTTGATTTCTTCTTCCAGGAAATTCTTTTAATAAATAGAAACTTTTAGATAAGGTATTTTTATTTTGTAATTTAATAGGACTACTAATATCAAGATCTTTAAAGTTTAAAAGTATATCATCTAGGCAGTCATCAATAAAAAATTTTTCAAAATTATTTTTACAATCAAATATTAAAATTCCACCATTATTTATAAAGTTTTGAAGTTTTCTAATTTTTTTTTCTCCAACTGTCTCTTTTGAATTTATAAATGGAAAATATAGAATAGGATAAAAAAAAATATCATGTTCTTCTAAATCAACTTCGTCTGGGGAGTCAAGGATAACAGAAGTTTTAGAGGTGATATATTCTGAAATTGACAAAATTCCATTCTTACTTATTTCATCAACTTCTTTATTGCCGGTTTTAACGTAAGCAAGTTTAGTCGTATTAACCTTATTAATTACTTGGTCAGCAGATTCGACTTTAAATGTTAATACTGTTGTAATAATTAAAATTAAGCTTAAAAATTTTGTAGATGATCTAAAAAATTTTATTTTAAAAATATCTCTATTCTGTAGTGTTAAGAAAGTTTCTAATAAGAACAAAAATAAAATACAAAAAACAATATTTTTTCTTAAATTTTTTACTTCAAATTTATTAAACTCATTTATTAAATATTCATCAGGGAATGAAAAAGTATATTTTTTATCTTTTAAATAGTTAGGCATATTTAATCCATAAAGATCTGATTTATTCTTATAAATTCCTGGGGGATTTTGATAATTTAGTTGATATGTATTTTTTCTTAGATCTTTTTCATTAAGATTCATTGTATTAAGACTAGGATCTTCAAAAGTACCTAATCCATCTAATATTTTAAATGGTTTGAATATTTGGTTATTAGAATTTTCTTTCACTCCTTTGCTATATAAGTTAAGTTTTTCTAAAATATTAACAAATAAAATCGATAATGGTAACGTTGACCAATTAGTATTTGCAGGTATATGAAAAAAAACTAATTTCCCTTTTCCTATCTCAAATTCTGATATCAACGGTGCACCGTTTTCAAGATATGCTAAATGTTGAAGGTTTTTAAATTCTAGATTTTTTTTTAGTTCAATATATTTGTTAACTTTAACTTTTTCATTAACAATTAATCCATAAAAAAGATTCCCTTTTTTAAAATTCTTAAGAGATAGATCTTTTCTAAAACTAAGTTCATGGTCCAAATTTACTGGATCAGATTCGGGTTCAAATATTCCAAAAAATTTCTTATTTGTCTGTTTATTGATAGTATTTAAAAATTTTTCCCCTCCAAACTTTACAAAAGTTCCACCGCTTTTTATCCAATTGATTATTTTTTCCTCTTCAGAGATAAATGATGAATCAAAATCATCAGAAAACATAAGACTTATTTTTTTAGAGATTAAATCTGATACAGAGCCAGTTGAAATATCATGATCAGACTTCATAGCATTTTCAATATAAAAATTAGCTCTATTAAACTCTCTTATTTTTTTGCTGTAATTTGGTTGAATTATACCAACTTTTTTTTGCCCACTTATATTTGTTTTCATAACTTTTGCAGTTGATGACATAAGATTATTAAAATGAAAATAAATTATTGAATCATCAAATTCTTTAGCAATTCTTAGGTCCACCTGGGTAATGTTCCAATCAGAATTACTTTTATCTGACCCTTTAACATTTTTTCTTAAAATTAATCTATCTCTAATATCGTAACAATCAATCACAACGTTCTTATAAAATTTATTAAAGTCATATATTTCAAAAATGTAATTACCCTTAATTTTCTGTTCCTTTAAAAAAATTAATGGTGATAACTCTTTGTTTAATGATTGAATAATTTTTAAATTGTTATCTTTAATTTTTAAGAAAAAGTTTTTTTTTGACTCACTAATTAGTGATTCGGTAAACCAAAATATTTTTTCATAACTCTTTATATCTGTTTCAAGAAATTTAAATAACTCATTAAAATCAGAATTCCATGAATTTGGTTTAATAGAATTAACAAATGCTAAAATTTCAGAAGAGTTTTTATTTTTTAAAAATTTAAATTTGTTTTCATTGACTTTAGAACTTGTAACTAACGTATATGAAATATTTTCCAAACTATTTGAATCAAGCAGACTTTTTATTTTTTCAATTTTAGAATACCAATTAATACCAGACTCCCATGAATCATCAACTATCAATAAAATTTGTTTTAATTCGACATTTTTTGCAACATTTTTAAAATACGGTTTACTGAGAGCAATTACTAGAAGTACGAAAATTAGAAATCTCAGTATTATTATTAACAAAGAATTGTTTTCAAATGTATTATCAATAGATTTAATTTTAGAAATTAAAGAAATGGCTGGAAATTTTTTTAATTCTACTGTGAGTGGTTTTGATTTTAAAAATTTCCATATCACAGGAGAAAATACTAATAATAAAAGTGCGAATGGATAAGTAAAAGCAATATTAGTAATAGACATGATTTATGAAAAATTATTGTAAATTTTATTCATAATTGAATTATAGCTTTCATTAGTGATATTCCTAACAAATTTCCATCCAAGTTTTTTACAAATCTTTTCTAGTTCATCATTGTGTTGTTTTACTTTGTGTTGAAATATTGATCTCATCTTTTCTGACCTATTAAGCAATTTATGAATACCTGATTTTGGATCGTAAAATTGCTTTCTTCCTTCAAATGGAAATGATAATTCAGAGGGATCCAAAATTTGTATTAGTAAAGCTTTGTATGTGTTATTACTTAAAGAAATTAGTTTTTTTCTCGTAATGTTTATTTTGTCGATAAAATCAGAAATGAATATTACAAAATCACCTTTTTTTATTCGTTTATCAGACATGTCACATTTGTCATTCAGTATAGCTGAGGACAAATCCAAAAAAGATTCATTACCATTTTTGATTCCTATCTTTGATCCGACAATACCAACTTTCTCTCCTGATCTGAGAAAAATATCTAATAATATAATTGATAAAATTGTTGCTCTCTCAAGTTTTGATTCAGAATTCTTATAAAATTTATAATTCATAGAAACACTACTATCTTTCCAAATCCAAATTCTTTTGGAATTTTCAACTTCATTATACTTAATTACATAATCTTCCATTTTAGCTGATTTTTTCCAATCAATGTTCCTTATTGAATCACCAAAATTGTAGTTTTTGTAGTCCCAAAACTCTTCTCCTAACCCTCTTTTTTTTTGTTTTGAAATCCCTTTGCTAGAAGAAAATGTCTTATTTAGCTCAAAAGAAATAATGGGAAGATTACTAGATATTCTTTTTGCTTTTTCAATTGGTGATACCATTTAATCCAAATCTTCACATACTTTTTTTATCATTTGATCTATTTTGATAAGATCAGCTCTAGCTTCAAAGTTTAATGAAATTCTGTGCCTAAGTGTTGGTTGAGCAAAATTGATGATATCAGATACTGTTGGTGATAATTTCTTTTTTATTAATGCTCTAGCCTTGATAACATTCAATAATGCTAGGCCTCCTCTTGGACCTGGACCCCATTGAATATATTTTTTAATGTAATCAAATTTTGAACTTTCAGGTCTTAAATTTCTGACAAGTTTCATTACAAAATCACTTACTGACTTTCCTATGGGGATTTGGTCAATAATGTTTATGATATCAATAAGATCTTTAGTATTTATTCCTTTGTTGTTTTGTTTATTCCCAGATGTCTTTGAAGAATATATTTGTTTCTCAGTTTCTTCATTTGGATAATTAATTTTTATTTTCATTAAAAATCTGTCCAATTGTGCCTCAGGAAGATTATATGTACCTTCTTGTTCAATAGGATTTTGTGTAGCAAGAACCAAAAATGGTTTAGGAAGTGAGAAATTTTTTCCAGAAATACTTATTTCGTTTTCTTCCATAGCTTGTAAAAAAGCAGATTGAGTCCTAGGGCTTGCTCTATTTACTTCATCAATCATAAGTAATTGACAAAAAATAGGACCTTTAATGAAAGAGAATCCCTCCTTATTATTGTTCAAAATCTCAGTACCTAAAATATCAGAGGGCATTAAATCAGGTGTGCATTGAATCCTATTAGATTTAAGATTTAAATACTTTGATAATAATTGAAAAAGCAGAGTTTTTCCTAATCCTGGAACCCCTTCAATTAAAGCATGATCTGAGCACAAAACACAAGACAAAACTTCATCAACAACTTGTTTCTGACCAAAAAAATTTTCAGAAATAATATTGTTTACAGACTCAATAGTTTTAAAAGATTGTTCAATTTTTTTATCGATAGTGTGCATATTATGTAAATTTTATGATTAAATCATACTAGAAATAATGATTAAATTAATAATATTTTTTACATTACTGTTTTTTTTATTTTTTTTATACAAAAAACTTAATGTAATAAATGAAAGAAAAAAAAGGATCCATCGTGGCAAGGTATATTTTCTCATTTTTGTATTATTTTTCATATGTTTGTGTTTTGCAGTAATTCAAATTGAGAAAAATACTGATAAAATCTATAATCCACCTAAATTTGATGGAGAAAATTTAAAACCAGGTTTCTTCAGTGAAATTAAATAAATCTGACATAAAGTGTAAAATAGAAAAATACAAAATTTCTTTTTCCGAAATAAAGAAAATTGTAGATGCAATTAAAATAAATAAAGGAAACACTAGAATAGTTGGCGGAATGGTAAGAGATCTTTTGTTGAAACAAAATAAATCTTCAGAGATTGATCTTGTTACAAATTTAGATCCATCGGAAATAATAGATTCTTTTAAAAAATGCAACATAGAGTATACCACTGTTGGGATGAAATATGGTTGTATAACTGCAAAAATTAATGGAAAGCTAGTAGAAATTACTTCTTTAAGAAAAGATGTTGAAAATGATGGTAGATGGCCAGTAGTTGAATATACAAATGATTGGAAGCTGGATGCTAAAAGAAGAGATTTTACGATAAATTCAATATATCTAGATTTCAATGGGAATATTTATGACTCAGAAAATGGAATAAAAGACTTAAAAAATAAAAAAATAATCTTTATTGGAAATCCAGTAAAAAGAATAAAAGAAGATTATTTAAGAATATTGAGATTTTTTAGATTTACCTTCCTATACTCCAAAAAAATTCACAAGGAATCATTTGATGCATGCGTGAAATATAAAAAATATTTACGTAAATTGTCATTAGAAAGAAGATTTAAGGAAACCTCAAAACTTATCATATTAAAAAACTTTGAGGATAACTTTTTTGTTTTAGATAAATATAGTTTTTTTGAGGAAATATTTGAAACAAGCATTAACAAAAAAAATATTTTAGAATTTTTTAAAATTGAAAGGAAATTAAAACAAATATGCCAAATACGAAGATTAAAATTTTTGTTAAAGAAAAAAAAAACAAGATTCTTTGATGTTTTTAGTAAAAAGGAAATTAAAAGAGTTCAAATGTTCTTTTCTATAACTGATTATGGTTTTAGCTCACTGAAAAAAAAAATTTATTGTTATGGACGTGACAATTTAATCGACCAGTTAATATTTGATGCTGCGGAAAATAAAATCAAACTTGAAGACCTTAAGAGATTAATTAAGTTGGTTAGTCTTTACGATGTTCCAAAATTTCCAATTTCTGGAAACGATATTAAAGCTCTTGGATATGAAGAAAGTAAAGAAATAGGTTATATTAAAAAGAAAGTTGAAAAATGGTGGCTTGAAAATGGCTTAATTTTTTCTAAGGAAAAATGCATAGATTTTCTAAAAAAATTACCAGCTGGCAAGAGGGGGTAAAGACATTAATATAGCTTCTGTATTTCCATTTGTCATCAAGCCAAATTTTGTCCCTCTATCATGGAGTAAATTAAATTCTACGTATCTAGATCTTCTAAAAAGCTGTTTGGCTTTATCATTTTCGTTCCAGTCATTTTTCGCAGTTAATTCAATTATCTCCAAATAGGTTTGAATAAAAGTAAGTCCGACATTTTTAGTAAAAACAAAGTCTTTATCCCATTCTTTTGTATTTAAATAGTCATAAAATATTCCACCTAGACCTCTACTTTCATTTCTGTGAGGTAAGTAAAAATACTCATCACACCATTTTTTAAATTTTTTATAACAACCTTTTTTATAACTATCACAAGTTTTTTTTAAATTTTTATGGAATATTTTTGCCAAATCTTTTGATTGTTTTGTATTTTTATAAGTTGGGGTAATATCAGCTCCTCCACCAAACCATTGTTTTTGTGTAACAATAAATCTTGTATTCATGTGCACTGCGGGCATTAAAGGAGATAACGGGTGTATCACAACTGAAATACCTGAAGCCCAAAAATTTGGATTTTTATCAGCTCCAGGTATTTCTTTACAAAATTGTTTTGAAAATTTACCGTGAACAGTGGATATGTTTACGCCAGCTTTCTCAAAAAGTTTTCCTTTCAAAATTGAAATTTCACCCCCTCCAAGGTTTTGCTTTCTTGAAGGATCTCTATACCATTTCTTTCTTTTAAAATTTTTACTAGAATTTTCAAATTTTCTTTCTGCTTCTTCCAGTGATTTGCAAATTTGCTCTCTAAGAGACCTAAACCAAATTTCTGTTTTTTTTTTCTTTTCAGCGAGATTTTCCATTGTTTTAAAGATAAAATAATTTATATATAATAAAAAATATGTTTTTTATGTGATTATGGCTAAAAAGATTATAGAAAATAAATATCAAGAATCAACTGAAACCAAGATTGATACTGAAAAAAGAGATTTTTTGTTTTTGACAACAGGTGGTTTGGCTATTGCAGGAGGAGCGTTGACTGCATGGAGTCTAATTAATACAATGAATCCAGCTAAAGATGTTCTGGCACTCTCATCAACTGAAGTCGATCTAACACCAATTGATGAGGGACAATCTCTTACTGTAATGTGGAGAGGAAAACCTGTCTTTATAAAGCACAGAACCCAAATAGAAATTCAAGAAGCTAGAGAAGTTGATATTGATTCACTAAAACACAAGGACTTAGACGAATCTCGTGTTAAAAATCCAAGTTGGTTGGTTGTTTTAGGCGTTTGTACTCATCTAGGGTGTGTGCCTCTTGGGCAAAAGGTTGGGGATGCAAAAGGGGACTTTGGTGGTTGGTTTTGTCCATGTCATGGTTCTCACTATGATACTTCTGGCAGGATTAGAAAGGGACCCGCACCGCTTAATCTGGAAGTGCCTCCATATGAATTTGTTAGCGAAGAAATTATAAAAATAGGTTAGTTATGCAAGTCAAATCAAATAATTATACGGGTGTTAAGAAGTGGGTAGATGAACGATTACCTGTTTTTTCGTTTGTCGAAGATAATTTAACAAATTATCCTACCCCAAAAAATTTATCTTATTTTTGGAATTTTGGCTCTCTTGCAGGCATTACTCTTGTGATAATGATTGTTACAGGTATATTGTTGGCTATGCAATATACTGCAAACTCGGATCTAGCTTTTGACAGTGTTGAAAGAATAATGAGAGATGTTAACAATGGTTGGTTACTTAGGTATTTACACATGAATGGAGCACATATGTTTTTTATTGTTGTTTACATTCATATCTTTAGAGGTCTTTACTACGGATCTTATAAATCACCTAGAGAAATTTTGTGGATGCTTGGTGTTACAATATTACTTTTAATGATGGCAACAGCTTTTATGGGATATGTATTACCTTGGGGGCAAATGAGTTTTTGGGGTGCAACTGTAATAACAAATCTGTTCTCTGCTTTTCCAATTATTGGAGAAAGCATTGTGACTTTTTTGTGGGGTGGATTTTCTGTCGACAATCCCACGCTTTCTAGATTTTTTGTATTACATTATCTTCTTCCTTTTGCAATTGTTGGTGTCGTAGTTCTTCACATTGTAGCTTTACACATGCATGGATCTAACAACCCTCTAGGTATAGATGTGAAATCCGATGGAGATACCATACCATTTCATCCGTATTACACAGTGAAGGACTATTATGGTTTAGGTGTATTTTTAATTTTTTATTTGGGCTTAGTTTTTTTCGCACCAAATTTCCTAGGACACCCCGACAATTATATACCAGCCGATCCACTAGTTACTCCTGCCCACATTGTACCTGAATGGTATTTTTTACCGTTTTATGCAATTCTCAGGGCTGTTCCTGATAAATTGATGGGGGTTCTTCTAATGTTCTCAGCGGTAGCTGTTTTATTTATACTTCCTTGGTTAGATACCCATAAAGTGAGGAGCTCTCAATTTAGGCCATACTACAAACAATTCTTTTGGTTATTTTTTGTAAACTGCTTTGTTTTAGGATGGGTTGGTGCCATGCCAGCTGAGGGAATCTATGTCACAATAAGCAGGATTGCAACTGCGTATTACTTTATTTTCTTCCTAGTTATAATGCCTCTACTTTCTAAATTTGAAAGAGGTAGAGTTTTGCCAAGTAGCATAGCATCTTCGGTTTTATCAGATAAATTTGAATCTGCCCCAGATCAATCTTTTGCAAAATAATGAAAATAGGATTTATTAAATATATATTAATATTTTTTCTATCCTTTCATAGCATCAATTTATATTCTGCTGGAAAAGCCGATCTTGTTGAACAAAAATGGCCTTTTGACGGCTTTTTTGGTAGATTTGATCAATCTTCTTTGCAAAGAGGTTTCCAAGTTTACAGAGAAGTTTGTGCTGGTTGTCATGGTATCAGATTAGTTTCTTTCAGAGACTTGGCAGCACTTGGGTATACTAATGATGATATTAAATCTATCGCATCGGAATATGAAATAGAAGATGGTCCTAATGATGAGGGTGAAATGTTTACAAGATTTGCAAAGCCTAGTGACAAATTCGTAGGTCCTTATCGGAATAAAAATGAAGCAAGAGCCTCTAATAATGGTTCTTATCCCCCAGACCTGTCGTTAATTGTTAAAGCGAGAGCTGGTGGAGCAGATTATTTATATAACCTACTTAATGGTTACAAAGAGGTTCCCGAAAATTTTAGGTTAAATGATGGTATGTATTATAATACAATTTATCCAGGTAAGCAGATTGCTATGCCTCAACCTATATATGATGATATGGTTGAATATGAGGACAACACACCTGCTTCACAAGACCAAATTATACGCGATGTTACTTCTTTTTTAGCGTGGACAGCCGAACCAGAATTGGATGAAAGGAAAAGTATAGGAGTAAGGGTATTATTATTCCTTTTCTTGCTAACTTTAATGTTATACGCTGTAAAAAGGAAAATTTGGAGAGACGTTGAATAAAAAATGGATGAAATAGAAGTAGCTTTCATTGGTGGAAGTGGTCTTTATAAGGTTCCAGAATTAAAAAATTATAAGTGGGTACAAGTTTCGTCTAATTTTGGTTTACCCTCAAATAAAATATGTGTAGGAACCCTTAACAAAAAAAATATTGCCTTTCTTCCACGACATGGTGCTGATCATAATTTGTCACCCTCAAGTATAAATTATAGAGCTAATATTGACGCACTAAAAAAGATAAATGTTAAAAATATTATTTCAATTTCAGCTGTAGGTAGTTTAAGAGAAGATTTTGCTCCAGGTGATATAGTATTGGTTGATCAGTATATTGATAGAACATGTAAAAGAGAAAGCTCTTTTTTTGATACGGATATAATTGCCCATATTGAATTTTCAAAACCAATCTGTGAAAATCTAACAAATATATCTGAAAAAATACTAAAAAAAATTGGTTATAGATATCACATAGGAGGTACTTATGTATGTATTGAGGGACCTCAATTTTCTACATTAGCAGAATCAAATCTTTATCGATCTTGGGGTTGTGATGTAATAGGCATGACAAACTTACCTGAGGCTAAACTAGCAAGAGAAGCAGGAATTTGTTATTTGTCATTTTGTATGATTACGGATTATGATTGTTGGCATCCTGACCATGAAAATGTCAGTGTTAATCAAATAATCAAAGTTTTAAATGAAAATAATTCTAAAGGTCTAAATTTTATTAATGAATTTACCAAAGAACCAGAGATAACTTGTAATATTGATTCACATAGTGTTCTCAAAGATGCAATCATATCTAATCTATCAAAAGCTCCAAAAGAAAAATTAAAAAAACTTAAAAATATTATTCCTAAAAAATGAAAGTTGGTAACAAAAAATTTACCACAATTTGGTACGAAGATGATGCTGTCAAAATTATTGATCAAACACTTTTACCATTTAAATTTAAAATAAAAAAATTAAAAACAATTAATGATTTCTTCTTATCAATAAAAAATATGTGTGTAAGAGGAGCACCACTTATTGGTGTGACAGCGGCATTTGGATTGGCTTTATCCATAAAAAGAAATAGTTCAATAAAAAATATAGAAAGATCATATGAAAAATTACTTTCTGCCAGGCCCACTGCTGTTAACCTTAAATGGGCTTTAGATTTGGTCTTTAACTCAATAAAGCAAATACCTGATGAAAAAAGATGGTTAAAATCTATCAACTTGGCAAAAAAAATTAGGTCGCAAGATATTAATAATTGTAAAAAAATAGGACTTCATGGTCTAAAAATTATTAAAGAAAAATATCTCGAAAAAAAAAGTGTAATAAATATACTCACACATTGTAATGCTGGTTGGTTGGCAACTGTAGACTGGGGAACAGCACTTTCACCAATTTTCAGCGCAAAACAAAATAATATACCAATACATGTGTGGGTGGACGAAACAAGACCTAGAAACCAAGGAGCATTATTAACTGCATGGGAATTAAAAAATGCAAGAGTTCCCTACACAATAGTTGTAGATAATGCAGGAGGACATTTAATGCAATCTGGGAAAGTGGATTTATGCATAGTAGGCAGTGATAGGACTGCACTCAATGGTGATGTTTGTAATAAAATTGGAACTTACCTTAAAGCTATTGCAGCTTTTGATAATGGGATACCATTTTATGTTGCACTGCCAGTTTCTACAATTGATTTAAATCTTAAAGAAGGTGTATCCAATATAGAAATAGAGGAAAGACCAGGAATAGAATTATCTAAGATTAGATCTACAACAAACAAATTTTCCAAAATTTACTTTGATGGAGCAAATGTTTCAAATCCCGCATTTGATGTTACACCTGCAAAATATATAACTGGTCTTATTACTGAATTTGGTTTATTAAAGGCTAAAACATCTGAAATTAGAAAAATTAAAACTTTGAAGAATGTCTAAAAACTTTTTAAAAAAAACAATTATAAAAAATATGAAGCATTTGGTGAAAACAAAAATGAATTTGGGATCAGAGGGGAACATAAGTATAAAATCCGAAAATGGATTTTTAATTCCCAAATCAGGTTTAAAACCATGTAATATGAAGATTGATGATATTACGTTTATAGATTCTAATGGTCATTTTTCTAAATCTGAAAAACCCTCGACTGAATGGAAAATGCATCATTATATTTATAAAGAAAGAACTGAAGTAAGTGCAATAGTTCATTGCCATTCTATGTGGGCTTCAATATTGTCCTGTCTAAGAATTAATATACCTGCCTTTCACTATATGGTCTCAGAAATGGGTGGAATAGATATAAAATGTTCAAAATATGCAACTTTTGGAACATCAAAACTAGCAAAAAACATTGTCTTAGCAATAAAAGACAGAAATGGTTGTTTGATTTCAAACCATGGACAGGTAACAATTGGTTACAATATAGAACAGGCAATACATTTAGCATTTGCACTTGAAAAGCTTGCTAAACAATTTTATTTCTGCCTGTTATCTAAAAAAAATAAGCTTCTTAGTAAAAAAGAAATTACTGAGAGTTTGCAACTTTTTAGTAGCTATAAATCTACACATTAAATTTAAAAGTTATTATGTCTCCATCTTTTACTTCGTAGTCTTTACCCTCAAGTCTTATTTTGCCAAGTTCTCTACATTTATTTTCACCACCATATTTAATAAAATCTTCATAATCAATCGTTTCAGCTTTAATAAAACCTCTTTCAAAGTCAGAATGTATTTTTGCTCCTGCACCAGGTGCTTTAGTACCTAATTTGCAAGACCACGATCTTGATTCATTTGGACCAGATGTAAAAAAAGTTATCAAATCTAATAATGCATATCCATTAAGAATTAACTTATCTAAACTCGAATCTTTGATATTCATACTTTCTAAAAAATCCATTTTTTCTGCTTCATTCTTTAGTTGAGCTATCTCAGCTTCAACTGAAGCACAAATAAATAAACATTTTTTATTTTTTTTATTAGAACGATCTTTAATTAATTCAACTAATTCATTTCTGTTAGTTATTGATTTCTCATCAATATTGCCAACGAATAGCTGAGGTTTTAAAGTTACAAAATTATGATGACGTAAGAGCGTTTTTTGGCTTTCAACTAGATTAAGTCTATCGAGTGTTTCACCTGCAGAAAGTGTTTTATAAATTAATTCAAATAATTCAAGTGTACTTTCATCCAACTTTTGTCCTCTATTATTTTTTATGAAAGTTTCTTTGATTTTTTCAATTTTTTTTAAGTCTGATAAAATTAACTCTGTTTCAATAATTTCTATATCTTTTAAAGGATCAACTCTTTTCTCCACGTGAATAATTTTATCGTTTTCGAAACACCTTACAACATGAATTAATGCATCAACAGAATCAAGATTAGACAAAAATTTATTTCCTAATCCTTCACCCTTACTAGCTCCTTTTACTAAACCAGCAATATCAACAAACTCAAGTTGATTATAAATTGTATTCACGGATTTTGAGATTTTAGATATTTCTTTTAGTCTTTTATCCTTTACAGAGACCCTTCCAACATTTGGCTCTATTGTACAAAATGGATAATTTGCAGATTCTGCAGACTGTGTAGAAGTTAATGCATTAAATAAAGTCGATTTCCCAACATTTGGTAATCCAAGAATTCCACAATTAAAGCCCATTATTTTTTTTTATCTCATTTAAAAAATTACTAAACTCTTTATTAAATATTTTTTCAATATTTTCTACTATTTGTTTAATTTTAAATTTGACCTTTCCTTTTTCATTTAATGAAAAATCCCCTAGTACAAATTTTTCAACATTTACAATGTCTCTTGAATTTCTTATTCCGATCTTTATTCTGTTAAAATCATCGCCAATATTTTCTCGAATATTTTTTATACCATTATGTCCTCCATCACCACCTGAACATTTAATCTTTACTTTTAAAAATTCCATATCTAAATCATCGTGAAAAACCATAATGTTTTCAGTTGGTATTTTAAAAAATTTATGACATTCTCTAACTGCTATTCCAGATAAATTCATAAAACTTTGAGGCTTTAACAATATAATATTATTATTTTTGATCTTTAGTTTTGTGAAGTGTGAATTAAATTTATTTTCAAAACTTGGAAAGTTTAATGTTTCACGTATATTATCTATCAACATAAATCCAATATTATGTCTTGTATTAAGATATCTTAATCCCGGGTTTCCTAAACCTACAACTAAAAGCATTTATCTAAAGAATTTAATTTTCCTTTTTTTCTTCTGATTGCTTTCCTTCATCTTTCTTATCATCTTGTTTTTCAGATTCTGCAGTACTATCCTTTGAATCAGTCTCTTCAGACTCTTCATCTACTTTCTCTTCTTCAACTTTCATAACTGTAGGTGGTGCAATAGTAGCAATTGTGAAATCTCTATCCGAAATAACAGGTATCACATCTTCAGCCAGTTTAATTGAGCTTATATGAATGCTGTCTCCAATCTGCAAACCAGTAAGATCTGCTTCCAACACTGATGGTATACTATCTACCGGTGATTTAAGTTCAACTTCTCTTCTAACTACATTTATAACACCACCTTGTTTTAGCCCATCACATAGGTTTTCATTCTTAAATTTAACTGGCACAAAAACAGTAACTTTTGTATTTTTTCCAATTCTTAAAAAATCTATGTGTACTAATGACTCCTTGACTGGATGTAATTGTATATCTTTAGCTAAAACCCTTTGTTTATCCCCATCAATATTGACATCATATTGTTTGGAGAAGAATCCCGGGTTTTCAATTTCTTTTTTTAAAGTTTTAACATCAATATTAATTAAAATAGGATCTTTTTTTTCGCCATAAATCACACCTGGTATTAGGTTATTCCTTCTATGCATTCTTGATTCACCAGTACCAACCTTTTCTCTTAATGAGGCCTTTAATTCAGAAACATTGCTCATAATATATTTTCTCCTCTCATGCAAATAGGCTAGAAACCGACCTATTACCACTAATTCTATCGATAGCTTCACCTATCAAAGGTGCAATCGTTATAATTTCTATTTTGTCAGATTCTAAGACCTCTTTTGTTGGAAGAATACTATCAGTTATAATCATTTTATCAATCGGAGAATTATTTATTCTCTCAATTGCAGGATTAGAAAAAACCCCATGGGTGATGTAAGCATTAACACTTTCAGATCCAGCTTCCTTTAAGGCCTTAGCTGCATTAGTTAGAGTGCCAGCTGTGTCGCACATATCATCAATTAAAATGCAATTTTTATTATTAACGTCCCCGATAATATTCATTACCTCAGATATACCTGCCTTTTCTCTTCTTTTATCGATAATTGCAAGATCACATTCAACTCTTTTTGCGATCGCTCTTGCTCTTACTACACCGCCCACATCTGGAGAAACAATTATAGTTTTATTATTTTCAAATCTTTTCTTAATGTCATCAACAAAAACTGGTGAAGCAAATAAATTATCAGTTGGAATATCAAAGAACCCTTGAATTTGTCCTGCATGCAGATCTACCATTAAAGCTCTGTTTGCACCAGCTGAACATACCAAATTGGCTACTAACTTTGCAGAAATAGGTGTTCTTGGGCCAGATTTTCTGTCTTGCCTAGCATAACCATAATATGGCATTATAGCTGATATTTTCTTTGCTGAACCCCTTTTTAATGCATCTATTATTATAAGAAGTTCCATAACATGATCATTAGCAGGAAAAGAAGTTGACTGAATTACAAATACATCTTCACCTCTTACATTTTCTTGAATCTCGACAAAAATTTCCTTATCTGGAAATTTTTTTATACTAGACTTTACTAAAGGTACCTTGAGATACTTAGCAATTGATTGACTTAAAGGTATATTACTATTACCGGCAACAATTTTCATTTTTACAACTAATCATAGGTACACATAATACTAAAATTTTTTTTTTGTGTAAAAAAAAATTATCTTTTTCCAATTACTGAAATTTGTCTACCACATTCTAAACCTTTATTTTTATAATACCTATAACTAAATAAAATATTTGAATTTGTATAGGTATCTATGTCCTTAGAAAAAACTTTGTTTATTCCATTATCATGTATGTTTCTAAATAAGCATTCTAAAAAATTAAAATAAAATATCCCCTTATTTTTTTTAATGTAATTTAAAAATAATGGCCTAGTTTTATTTATTTTATCAACAAAATCTTTTTCTACCCTGAACGACTTATAAGATAGATGTGGTCCTATGATGCAAGAGATATAATTTAAGTTTTCATTTTTTTGTAAAAATAAATTTATTAAATTATCAATGATTCCTTGAATTAGGCCTTGCCAACCAACATGAAGTATTGCAATATTTTGTTGTCCACAAAATAATATTGGAGCACAGTCAGCTGTAAGTATTCCAAGCAAAATATTTCTTTTCGATGTTATCATTCCATCGGCATAAAATATCTTACCAAGATGTGATTCATCAATTTCCACTATCTTAGATGAGTGAATTTGGTTTAAGATCATTAGTCTTGAAATATCTAAATCAAATTTTTCACAAACAATTTTTCTGTTTTCTATAACATTCTCTCGTTTATCACCATTTTTAAAGCTGCAATTCAAAGAATTATATGTACTTTTACTAACACCACCTTGTCTTGTAAAAAATCCATAGACAATGTCCTGATTTACTTCTTTTGAAAAATCATTATCTTCAAGGTAAAAATTTTTTGTCATATTAATAATTTTATTTGTTTACTGGTAAATATCATACATTTAAAAAGTTCACCCATTTCAGCTTGACTTGTAAGTCTAAAAAACTCTGACTCAAGTTTTTTTTTTATTTTATTTGAGGATAATCCCTTTAAAATGCTATCGAGTCTTTCATTGATCCCAAACATATTTAAAAATTTACTTTGTGGAATTGGTCCAATCGAAAATAGGTTATATTCTTTAGATATCTCCTTAAGTCTTACAAAATTGATGTGATGAGTTATATCAGCTCTTGATGGATGCTCGAATATACAACACTTTTTTTTTTTAAAAATTGCCTGTATTGTACTCACATTTGCTTTTTGGTAAGGGCCATAATCAAATAATAAAAAGGCACCTCCATATAGTCGTAGGTGATTAAATATTTGTGAAATCAGTTTTTCTATTTCACATGAATGTTCAATGATATCTCCATCTTTTAGTTCAGTGATTTTATTTAAGAGTTTCGAAGAGGTTGGATATTCCTCAAACAAAAGCTTTTTATTTTTGTAAACAACTCTTCTTTCATATAATTTATTATTTCTTACAATATATTGATTAATTGGAAAAGCATCGAATAATTCATTACAAACTATAAAATGACTATTTTTATCTAAGGACTCAATTTTATTTAACCATGTAATTTCAACATTGGGATTAATAAGATTACTCAAATTTTGCTTTTGATGTTTTATAAGATTTTTACTCTTTTCAAATAGTGAAATATTAATTTTATTGAATTTATTGTAAGAATTTAAACTTCTTATGATGTCAGATATTAAAGTTCCGTTACCTGGCCCAAATTCTGCAATTCTATTTAGATCCTGAAATAAGTTTATATTTGAAAGATATAAAAAGAATATTGAAATACATTCTCCAAAAAGTTGACTTACTTCTGGAGATGTTGTGAAATCATGCCCAATTCTAGAGATATTTTCGTAGTAACCATGGCTTTTATCATATAAACAAAAATCAATATACTCACTTAGGGAAATCCCATTCTTTTTCATAAGTTTTTTTTTAAGTTCTCGTGGTATCATCATTTTCTCTTTTTAAAAAATAAAAACCTAAAAAAATCATTGGTAAACACAATATTTGTCCAACAGATAATAACTCTAGAATGTAACCTATATGAGAGTCAGGCTCACGAAAGAATTCAATTATAAATCTAAATGATCCATACAAAATCAGAAAAATAGCACAAGTATTATAAACAAAGAAGTATTTTTTAGTTAAGAAAAATTTTAGAACTAAAAAAATTAATAATCCTTCAAAAATAGCTTCATAGATTTGACTTGGATGCCTTGGAATAGAGTCCTCATTAAATATCACCCCCCATTCTCCATTTGTTGGTGTACCATATAGTTCTCCATTTACAAAATTAGCTATTCTTCCCAAAAAAAGTCCAATTGGAACGCAAGCAGCAACGATATTAGCTAAATCAAAAAAAAGAATTTTTTTTATTCTTGAAAAAATCAACATTGCCAGAACAACACCAAGAAAGCCACCATGAAAAGACATTCCGCCATTCCAAATTTTGATAATTTCAAAAGGATTATTAAGAAAAAAATTAAAATTATAAAAAACTACATATCCTAGTCTTCCCCCAATTATCACTGAAACAATTGCATAAGTAAGAAAATCATCAATCATTTCAGATTTAAAAGTACACTGAATTCTATTGACCAATCTTTTTGCATAAAAGGATCCCAAAAAGAATCCAAAAATATATGCTAATGAATACCAGTATATTTTTATACTAAAAATTTCAAATGCTACAGGATTTAGATTATGGATAAAAATCATTTAATTTTTAATAAAAAATTTTGTACATAATCTTTAATACCGTCTTCAAGGTTATAAAAAGGCTTCTTATAGCCCTCAAATCTTAGTTTTTTTATGCTCGCTTCAGTAAAATATTGGTATTGGTCCCTTATCTTTTTTGGGGTAGGTACGTATTTTATGCTCTTTTCAATATTACAATTTTGATAAACCTGATTTGCAACTTCTTCAAAGCTTCTTGCATTACCACTTCCTAAGTTAAAAATACCATTTTTTTTTGGATTATCTAAAAACCACTCAATAATTTTAATTATATCTTTAACATAAATAAAATCTCGTAATTGACCACCGTCTGGGTAATTTACATTATGTGATTTAAATAAGTTAACTTGTTCACCACTTGAGATTTTTTCATATAATTTGCAAACTATACTTCGCATTTCTCCTTTATGAAATTCATGAGGACCATATACATTAAAAAACTTTAATCCAACCCATTGTGGAGGACACTTATTTTTACAGTTACTTAAGACGTAATGATCAAAAAGATGTTTTGACCAACCATATAGGTTTAATGGTTTGAGTTTATTTAGATACATCAGAGAATCTGTGTCTTTAAATCCATGTTCTCCATTTCCGTATGTGGCCGCGGATGACGCATATATAAATCTTGTTTTATTTTTTGTGCACCAGTCCCAAAGAAATTTAGAAAGCTCTAAATTATTTTTAATAATTTTTTTTGCATTAGTTTCAGTAGTAGAAGTAATTGCACCAAAATGGATGATTATCTTAATTTTTGATAAATTTAAATTTAAAAAATCATAGAGTTTTTCTGGTTTAAAAACATTTCTTTTTAATGTAGCTGAAATATTTTTTTCTTTATTCTCAATCCAATCGGAAATGTAAATTTTTTCTTGTGCTTCAAGGTGTCTCGCAAGATTAGATCCTATAAAGCCTGCACCACCAGTAATAATTATCATTTCACAATTTAATTTGGGATTTCAAGTACAATAAAGCTTATAGTATATGTAAATAACAGAAAAAAAGAAACATAGATAATACAAATTTTTTCTTTTGATTCTTTCTTTTCTACAAGAGATTTATGAAAAAAAAACAACCAGATCCCAAAAAATATTACATAGATTAATAACAAAATTATAGCAAGAAAACCCATTTATCTACATGTAGTATAAGATCAATCTTTTATATACTAATTCTTGATTAAACACTAATATAGTTTAATATATTTACATGAAATCAGATAGTAAAAATTGTTTTGATAAGTTTTTCAATCCAATTGACGAAGTTGAAGAAATTCTATTTGCTTATGGTCTTGAGTTCTTAAGAAAAAATAAAGACGAAATTTTTTTAAGTTACAGTGGTATTTGGAATAATTATGAAATGTCCTTCAGTTGGATAAAAAATTCAAATCTGGTTCAAATTAATAATGATCTTAGTATATCTATTCCAGAAGAAATGATAATTGGAATTCAAAGAATGATCTCAATAGTTAATGAAAAAATTAAACTTGGGTATTTCGGTTTTTCTACAGAGAAATCTTGTATTTACTTTAGGCATAATGTGTTACTAAGAGGCGGTGTAAAATTTAATACTGAGCAAGTTGAAGAATTTTTTGATTTAATCGCCAACGAGTGTGATAAATACTACCCGGCATTTCAAATATATTTGCAAAAACAAAATGACCCTGTATTTGCATTAAAAAGCGCTTTATTGGAAACAGTTGGTGAAGCTTAAAAAAAAAAAAATTTTATTGGTTGGTTGCGGTAATTTGGGAATAAATCTTTTAGGTGTTTGGAAGAATAACTTTGACTTAACTGTTGCAGAAAAAAGTTCAAAAATATTAAATAAACTTAAGAAAAAAAAAATAAAACTAATTGATCTTAATAATCCAACAGTATTTGATTTCGAATTTATTATATTGTGCGTTAAACCAAAAAATATAGAAGAAGTTGGAAATCATCTTTCTAAATTTGTTTTGAGCAATCAAATAATAATCTCTTTTATGGCAGGCGTGAAAATTGAAAAATTAAAAAAATTATTTAATACGAATAATTTAATATTTAGAGTAATGCCAAATATTTTTTCAGGAATCGGAATGGGTGTTAATGGTTTGTTTATAAATAAAAAAGTAAGTAAAGAAAAAAAATCAGTTGAACAAATTATAAAACCTTTAGGGAGAATGATATGGTTGAAGAAAGAATCTGATCTAGATTTTTTTACAGCATTTTATGGAGGAGCTCCAGCTTATTTCTTTTTATTCATTAATGTTATGCATCAAGTGATTATTAAAAGAAATTTTTATGTAAAAGATTCTAAGTCTTTAATTATTAAGAATTTAGAGGGAACATTGAGATATTTAGAAACAAAAAATTTGAGTTTTGATAAATATATTTCGCTTGTCGCTAGTAAGGGTGGCACAACTGAAGAGGCACTTAACATTTTAAAAAAAAATAATGCACTATTGAATCTATTTAATAATGCAATATTAAAGGCAACAAAAAAATCAGAATCTATGGGAAAAAAACTTAGTTAGTGTTTGGCCAAATCGTGACTACTCGTGCACCACCTAATTCAGAATCCTCAACATATATTGTTCCTCCTGTTTGTTTCATTATGTCCTTAACTATACTTAAACCCAATCCAGCACTTGTTTTATTCAAGTTTCTTGATTTATCTTCTTTGAAAAAAGGTTTAAATATTTTTTTTCTAATTTCTTTTGGTACTCCTGGACCATTATCATCAACAGAAAGAATAAAATTATTATCTTCCTTTTTTGCATTTATGTTAATCTTGTTTGAATATTGGCACGCATTATTTACAAGATTAGAAAAAACTCTATTAACATTATTTAAATTTAAATACACTGTGAGATTTTTTGTACATTTTAATGTTATGTTTTTTTTTTTATATTGCGTTTTAATTTCATTTAAAATAACTGACAGAGTTTTATTAACATCCAATTTAGTATTTTTTTCTTCAAAATAAGTTTTTTTTGAAAAAATAAGGTATTCATTTAAAAGATTCTGAATAGAATTTACGTCATTTTTTATCCTTTTAACATCTGAGGGTTTTTTGGCAATTTCTAATTGAAGAATAATTCTAGTAACCAAAGTTCCAAGATCATGAGATATTCCTGCTAAAAATTGAATTTTATTATTTAATTCATTTTTAATTTTTCTTTTCATTCGTATTACAGCATTACCAGCCATTCGGATTTCAGTTGCTCCTTCAGATTTAAAACCTTTAATTAAACCATAGGAATTTGAAAAATTTGATAACCTTGTGATCGCTCTTACCTGTATCCTTAAGAATAAGAATGCCGCTAATGATAAAACTAGTGATGAAAGAATGATCCATAAAAAAAAGATTATTGGAGTTTCGCTAATTAAATATTTTTTTGGGAAAATAAATTTTAACTTTTTATTATTTATTGGGACTATTATGTGGATGTAATCTTCTAATAAATAAATATTAAAATTATTATTCAATCTACTTTTTAGCGTTCTAATGATTTTTTCAGGTACGGGTTGTTCTAGACTTATAGGGGATATTTTTTCATTATGTTCTATAAGCTTTAATTGCAAATTAAGTTTTCTTGATAAATTATCAGCAGACTCAAATCCATTATCGATATAATCTTTTGTAATCAAGGTGATATTATTACTAGCAATATTTGAAAATCGTGTTGTAATTTTTTCCCAATGTTTTTCATAAAAAAAATAAATAGCTAGAACCTGAGTTAATAAAAGTGGAATAAAAAAGATTAGCAATAATCTGGGTAAAATCTTTTTTGGAAGAAATTCTTTCAATTTAATTTTCATAATCACTTTTAAGCATATAACCTGAACCTCTGATGGTTCTAAGAAAAGAACTTCTATCCTCATTTATAATCTTTTTTCTTAATCTTGTTATTACTACATCTATGGATCTAGAATTAATTTTAACATCTAAATTTTTTGCAAGAAAATCCCTTGATAATACCATATTTATATTTGAGCAAAAGAGACACATTATTTCATTTTCAATAGAAGTAAGTTTAATTAATTCTTTATTTTTACGTAGCTCTTGGAAATCTAAATTGTATTCATAATTTCCAAATACAATCTTTTTGTTTAAAGTATTATTTACTCTCGGATTAAGAAGCTTGTTAATCCTGAGAATGAGTTCTTGAGGCTCAAAAGGTTTTGTTAAATAGTCATCACATCCTGTACCAAATGAATTAATTTTACTATCAATTTCTTTCATAGCTGTAAGCATTAAAACAGGTGTATTGGTATTAATTCTTCGAAAGGATTTTAAAAATGAGACTCCATCTTCTTTTGGCATCATTATATCAAGAAGAATCAAATCAAAATTATAGAAATTTAAAAGTTTTTTGGCATTCGCTGTATTATTAGACAGAGATACATAAAATTTCTTCTCTTTTAAGAATTTTGAGACAAGTGATCTTATTTTATTATCATCATCTATAAAAAGTATATGAGGTATGTTAGTCTTTTGCATATTTAAAACAAATTTTATATTCTTTAAAAATAAAATAAATTATTAATGACAAATAATAAAATCTAAATTAAAAAATAGTAACATGCAAATAATTCCTTTTGATAAAAGGCCTGGATATATTTGGGTCAATGGAAAACTAGTAAAATGGGAAAAAGCTAATACCCATATTTTAAATCATGGCTTACACTATGGTAGTTGTGTTTTTGAAGGGATAAGGGTATACAATGGAAAAATTTTTAAACTTAAAGAACATGTTAATAGACTATTCTTTTCAGCTAAAGTTCTGGATATGAAAATCAAGTTTTCTGAAAAAGAAATTTGTGAAAGTATAGAAAAAATTAAAAAGAAACAGAAAGTTGAAAATGGTTATATAAGGCCAGTTGTTTGGAGAGGAAGTGAAATAATGGCAATCTCTGCGTTAAAAGCTAGTGTGCATATTGCAATAGCTGCTTGGACATGGCCTTCCTACTTCTCACCAAAGAAAATACTTGATGGAATATCAATGACGATCTCGGATTGGGTCAGACCTTCTCCAAAAAGCGCTCCAGTACATAGCAAAGCTGCGGGACTATATATGATTTGTTCGTTAAGCAAACATTCTGCTGAATCAAATGGTTTTGATGATGCCCTTATGCTTGATTATAGAGGTTATATTGCTGAGGCGACAGGGGCAAATATTTTTTTTGTAAAAAAAAATGTTCTATATACACCTAAACCTGATTGCTTCCTTAACGGAATAACAAGACAGACAGTTATAAAAATTGCTAAAAAACTTAAAATAAAAGTAGTCGAGAAATTTCTTAGACCATCATTTATAAAAGGATGTGAAGAAGTATTTTTGACCGGAACTGCTGTTGAAATTACTCCAGTAAAAAGAATAGACAACATTATTTTTGAGCAAAGATATATGACAAAAAGGCTTATGAAAAAATTTAGTGAGATTGTTAATGACTAAATCTACCTATTATTTTTAGATCTTTGTTATTTTGTTCTACCCATTTTTCTGAATCACTATAAATCTCTTTTTTCCAGAATGGAGATCTTATTTTCAGCCAATCTATTATGTATGAAGTTGCCTCTAATCCGTCTTTTCTGTGTTGACTTGATACCATAACTATTACTATTACATCACCTACATCTAAATTACCGTACCTATGAATGATCTTGTAATCGTCTAAATTCCATTTTCTCATAGCATCATTTGCTATGATTTGAATTTGACTTTCTGCCATTTTTTTGTAGCATTCTATAAACATTCCTTTAAGAATTCTTGAATTTGAATTTTTTCTAACTTTTCCTACAAATTCCACAATTGCACCAGAATCTCCATTTAAATTAGAAAAGTTTTTTAATTCCCTATAGAGGTTAATTATTTTTTTTTGAATTAAGATTTTTATTCTAACCTCCTGTAACCGGCGGAAAGAAAGCTATTTCGTCACTATCATTCACAAGTTGATTAAAGTCAGAAAAACTACAATTTATTGAACAAGCCAGATTAGGTATTACAGTAAATGCTTTTCTATGTTTTTCACTCCTATTAACTAAGATTTCGATAATCTCACTAATTTTTAACGGTTTGTCTATTTTTATAAACTCACTATCCTTTCCAATTAATTCTTTAACATTAGCAAAGTAAATTATTTTCAATTTAATATATCCTCATATCTGTAAAATTTTAAAAGATCTCCTTTTTTTATATATTCTGTTTTTTCATCTAATTCAATTATTCCTTGTGTTGTAAAAATTGATGATAATATTCCAGAACCTTCATTTTGAAATTTTTTTAAAAATAATTTACCATTTTTTTGAAACTCAGAGCCTCTTATCCATTCTTTTCTATTTTTTTTTTTTTTAAACTCAAATGAAGAGGGAATTAAACTAAAGTTGATTTTATGATTTTTAACTCCAGAAATCTTACGAATAAAATTCACTACAAACATTAAGAAAACAACTATTACTGCAACAGGGTTACCTGGAAGGCCTAATAAGGGTTTGTTTTTTATAGTTGCAAAAGAGAATGGTCTTCCTGGTTTAATAGCAATTTTTGAAAACTTAATATTACCATTTTTCAACATAAATCTTTTAATTTGATCAGTTTCACTGGATGAAATGCCGCCAGTTGTTAGTAAAATATCGCAAATTTTTAAAGATTTCAATATACTTCTTTTAGAGTCTTTGTAGTTATCTTTAATGATTCCTAAATCTTTCGGTTCACACCCTAATCTCTTAAGCATTGAAAATAAAGATAGCATGTTACTGTCAAAAATTTTATTTTTTAAGTCACCAGTAGCCTTTGTGACAATTTCATCACCTGTTGAAAAAATTCCAACACTTAATTTTTTAAAAACCTTAACTTTTTCTAGACCTATTGAAGATAAAAATCCAAGATCGACTATCCTTATTTTTCTTCTCATTTTAATAATTATTTTACCTTTTTTAATATCCTCACCTTTTTTGCGTATATTTTGTCCTAATATAAATTCACCAGAAGGAATCACTGTATTGTCCGACTCTATACAAAACTCTTTCATCACAACTACGTTTATAATATTTTTAAACTTTGGTAATATTAATGCACCAGTAAAAATTTTTATAGCTTGACCCGGTTTAATTTTTCCATTGTAAGGTTTTCCAGGTTTTGATGAACCTACTAATTCAAATTTTCTTATATTCGCTTTAACATCTTTGATATTAAACGCATACCCGTCAACTGCTGCATTATCAAATCTTGGAATATCAAATTTTGAAACAATATTTTCAGCTAAAATTCTGTTAGCAGAATCTTTAACATTTATTGTTTCCTTTTTTTTTATTGGAAAAGCATATTTACTTAATATTTTCTCAGCTTTAGTTGCTTTTATATTTTTTTCTCTATAATGCATAAAATCTTGATTTTTTCATATCTTTAATTTTAGAAACTTAGAAATAAAATCAGCTATTTTTTTTGTTTCCTCAAATTTATATTTTGGAAGACTACATCTTTGTACAATATTGTCATCAATATCATAAACAAGTGCTTTTATGCTTTTATTATTTTCCCACAAAACTTCTTTGTTTAAACAACTGTAGTATACTTCAATTTTTGGTAAATCACTTTTTTTGAATCCTTCTACTAAAATTAAATCATTTTCTTTTGATAACTTTTTTTTGAGATTATGGATATTATATTCAGTTGATTTAATTCCAGAATGGATTAAAGCAAATTTATTTGACCCACCTATTAAAACTTCATAAGCTCCGTTTTCTCTATGTTTAAAACTATCCTTACCCTTTTTATCAATTTCAAAATTATGGTGGGTATGCTTGATTGTTGATACAATTAATTTTTGTTTAGTAAAATATTTTAGTAATCTACAAATTAAGTCGGTTTTACCGCTGCCACTCCAGCCGCATATTCCAAAAATATCAGTCATTTTTAAAAAGATTAAAATTATTTTTGAAATAGATGTACCCAGTGTAAATAGTTATTAAGGATGAAATCCAAATACCAATTTGACCAATCATGAATAATCCATTTATTAGTTTAAAATCTTCACCAATTATTAAAAATGCAAGTGAAAACATTTGTAATAATGTTTTCACTTTAGACAATTTTGTTACATTCAAATTTGATAGGTTATTTGGTGCAGAATCTCTTAACCCTGAAACAAGAACCTCTCTGATAATTATTATTAATGATGGATAAATCAACAAGCCATCAATTTTTGAAATTGCAACTAAAATGAAAATTACTGAAATTACTAGAATTTTATCAGCTACTGGATCAAAAAACTTTCCAAATGAGGACTCCACAGAAAATCTTCTTGCAAGAAATCCGTCAAAAAAATCTGTTATGCAGGCAAGTCCGTAAAAAATGAGTGCTACCCAGTTAAAAAAAACTGTTTGTGGTAAAAGGCAAAGAATTATAATTGGAATAGAGAATATTCTGAATACAGTCAATAAATTTGGAATATCTGATAATTTTAAGGATTTAATTAAATTCATCATATACTTTTTTTGCTAAAATATTACCGATTCCTGGTACTTTTTTAAGATCCTTTAAACCAGCTGTTTTTACACCCTCAAGTGAACCAAAATGACTTAATAGTAATTTTTTTAATTTTCCACCAATACCATTTAGATCATCAAACGCAGAATTATAAATATTTTTCGTTCTTTTAGTCCTTTGTGTTGTAATTGCAAATCTATGTGCCTCATCCCTTAAGTTTTGTAGAAAAAAAAGTGAATGACTATTCTCTTTTAATTTAAAATATTTATTTTTCATAAAAAAAGACTCATTTCCTTTATTCCTATTTTTTCCTTTAGCAATAGCAACAAATTCAATGCTTTTGAAATTCTTTAAAATATCCTCAGCAATATTTAAATGCCCTTTTCCACCATCTATTAAAACTAAATCAGGTAAAACATTTTTCCATGTATTTTTGTTTTTTTGTAAATTAAATCTTCTTTGCAAAACTTGTTTCATCATCAGATAGTCATCATTTGTTTTTTCTATATCTTTTATATTAAATTTCCTATAACTACTTTTGTCAAATTTACCATTTTCAAAAACTATCATGGCACCAGTTGGATTTTGTCCGTTTAAGTGACTGTTGTCAAAAACTTCAATTCTTTTTGGAATTTTTTTTAAATCAAAAGTTAGTTTTAAATCTTTAAGAATTTTTTCGTTTTGTAAACTACTTTGTAAGTATCTTTTAATTGAGTTTTCAAGATTCTTTTCAACAATCATTAGAAGATCTTTTTTTTGTCCTTTTTTTGCAAACTGTATTGTAGTTTTTTTTTGTTTTAACTTCTTTATTGCTTCTTCTATCACACCCAGTTTTGAAATATTTTTATTTATTATGATTTCTGATGGAGATTCATGGCGAAAGTAAAATGTTGCAATAAAGTCTCTGATGCAATCATCAAATTCCTTTTCTTTACTATTAAGGAACCTATATTCTTTATTCCCTAAATTTTTTCCATTCCTAAAAAAGAATACCTGTACAAAAATTGAATTATTAGATTCTGCAAAACACATAATATCAAAATTCGATTTCTCATTAATTACTGAAAAGTTTTTTAAATTAATTTTTGATAATGATTTTATCCTATCTCTAATTTTTGCTGCTTCTTCAAAATTTTGATTTTTACTATAATTGAACATCATACGAATCAAGGTTTCTTTAACTTTCTTATCATCACCTTTTAAAAACGAAATGGCTTGTTCAGTTTGTTTTTCATAATCTCTGTTTTCTATAAGATCAACACACGGCGCCGAGCATCTTTTAATCTGATATTGCATACATGGTCTTTTTCTATTTTTAAAAAAATTATCATTACAATTTCTTATTAAAAAACCTTTCTCAATAGTTGAAATTACATTTCTTACAGCTGATGGACTGGAAAAAGGGCCAAAATAAAATCCTTTATTTTTTTTTTGCCCTCTAATTACTTGCAGGCGTGACCAGTTATTACTCTTACTTATTAGTATATATGGAAAACTTTTATCATCTATAAGCCTAATATTGAATATCGGCTTGTGTTTCTTTATAAGATTAGCTTCCAGTAATAAAGCATCTGACTCTGTATGAGTATTTATGAATTTAAGATTTGTAGCATAGGAAATCATTTTTTTTATTCTTCTTGTTTGAGAAGTAAACCCTAAATAGGACTTAACCCTTTTAAATAAATTTTTTGCTTTCCCAATGTATAATACTTCATTTTTATTACTAAAAATATATACACCAGGTGTTTTAGGGCATGAAAGCAGCGAATCCTTGATCATATCAAGTCCATTTTCAATGTTATTTTCCAAACTCTTTATCATTCTTTTTTATTAATAATATTATATAAAAAATAAAAAAAAAACTATCCACCAAAATTGTGGATAACTTTGTTTATATTTGTTGTAAATTTTATTAAACAGTAATTACTTCAAGGATTTATAAAATATGCCTAAAAAATAAGCAATTTTATAAACCATTGAATTCACTACATATTTATTAATAATCCATCTCATTTAACTGCGTATTTTTTTTTTGCATAGTATATAAATAACAAAAATTAAATGAAAAACTGGTGTGAACAACTTATGCCTTGTCAAGTTTTTTTTTAATCTTCTATAAATTTTTTTGATCTTGTGTTTGCCCAGCCAAGGTTTTGGCCACTATCTAAAAGAAAAAGCTGCCCGGTAATTGACTCAGAATTTAGAATTAAATCAATTGTATTATTAATTTCTGATAATTTTACTTGTTTTTTTAAAGGGGTTCTCATTATTTGTTGATCAAATTGTTTTTTGGTTTGTCTATAACTTTTTAAAGTTGGACCCAATCCTATAGCATTAACTCTGATTTTCGGCGCAAGTGAAAGTGCTAAACTTTGGGTGAGTGTCCATAATGCTGATTTGCTTAGAGTGTATGATATAAAGTAAGGGGTAATATTTACAACCCTTTGATCTAATATATTAATAATATTACCCTCTTTATTTCTTAAATATTCATGAAAATATTTACTTAAAAAAAATGGAGCTTTCAAATTGATATCCATATGTTTGTTATAACTATCCATTGAACTAGATTTTAAGGAATCGTATTCAAACACAGATGCGTTATTTACTAATAAGTCAATTTTTCCAAAATGATTTTTTATTTTAGTAAAAAACTTTTCTATTGAGTTGGTCTTAGCTAAATCAAGTTTAAATCTCTCAACAATAGTTTTTTTTTTTTTTAACTCATCAACTATTTTTTTTGAATCAATTTCTGAAGAATTATAGTGAATTGCAATGTTAAATCCTTTTGAGGCTAAATGTTTTGCTATAGATAGCCCAACTCTTTTTGCCCCCCCCGTTATAAGTGCAGTTTTAGTCACTTTATCCCTAAATCCTTTTTTTGAAGTTTGTTTATCTCATCTCTAAGAGTTGCAGCTTTTTCAAAATTTAAGTTTTCAGCTTCTTCTAACATTTGTTTCTTTAAGATATCAATGTGTTGATTTAAGTTATTGCCAATGACTTCTGTCTCTTTTTTTAATACAGTTTTATTTTCATCTAGATCTAAAATTTTTCTTGTAGTTGATTTTGGAGAAATTCCATATTTTTCATTATGTAACTGTTGTTTTTTTCTCCTTCTTTCTGTTTCTTCAATTGCTTTACAAATTGATTTTGTCTTTTCATCAGCATATAAAATTACCTTACTATCAACATTTCTTGCAGCTCTTCCTATAGTTTGAATTAATGAAACATGAGATCTTAAAAAACCTTCTTTATCAGCATCAAGAATTGCAACTAACCCGCATTCAGGGATATCGAGACCTTCACGAAGCAAATTTATACCCACTAAAATATCAAATTTACCAGTCCTCAAATCTTTAATAATTTCCATCCTTTCTAATGTGTCAATATCAGAATGCATGTATTTTGTTTTATGAAGATTTTCATTAAAATAGTCAGTAATTTTTTCAGCATCTTTTTTTGTTAACGTAGTTACTAATACTCTAAATCCCTTATCAACAACTTTTTTACATTCATACATAAGATCTTCAATCTGGTTTTTGGCTGGTTTTACAAAGCACTTAGGGTCAACTAGACCAGTTGGCCTTACAACTTGCTCGACTATTACACCTGATGTTTGACTAAGTTCCCATGTGCCGGGTGTTGCCGAAACATAAACAGTCTGTCCTTTAAATTTTATCCATTCCTCAAACTTTAAAGGTCTATTATCTTTACATGAGGGAAGTCTGAAACCAAAATTAGCCAAGGTTTCCTTTCGTGATCTGTCCCCTTTATACATTCCGCCTATTTGAGGTATTGTTACATGAGATTCATCAACGAAAAGAATTATATCATCAGGTAAATATTCAAATAAAGTAGGGGGAGGTTCACCTTCTTTTCTACCAGTAAGATGTCTAGAATAATTTTCAATCCCAGAACAACTTCCTGTAGCAACCATCATTTCTAAATCAAAATTTGTTCTTTCTTCAATTCTCTGAGCTTCTATAAGTTTTTTTTCTTGAGTGAAAAAGTCAATTCTATCCACAAGCTCTTTTTTTATTTCCCTAATAGCATTATTTAAGGATGGTTTTGGAGTAACATAATGACTGTTTGCATATACAATAAGATTATTCAAATTTCCGTAAATTTTGCCAGTTAAAGGATCAAATTCGTGAATATCTTCAATACTTTCTCCAAAAAAAGATATTCTCCAAGCCCTGTCTTCTTGATGAGCTGGATATATCTCTAAAATATCACCTCGATTTCTAAATGTTCCACGCACAAAATTTTGGTCGTTTCGTTTGTATTGTAATTCAACTAGTTTTTTTTTTATTTCATCGAGATTGTGTTTTGTTTCTTTATTAATTTTAAATGTCATTGAGGAATATGATTGAACGGATCCAATTCCGTAAATACAAGAAACACTTGCAACAATTATAGTATCTTTTCTTTCCAGCAGAGATCTTGTAGCAGAGTGTCGCATCCTATCAATTTGTTCATTTATTGATGATTCTTTTTCAATATAAGTATCTGTACGTGGAACATATGCTTCTGGGGTATAATAATCATAATATGATACAAAATACTCTACAGCATTATTAGGAAAAAAATTTTTCATTTCACTAAAAAGCTGTGCTGCTAAAATTTTATTAGGAGCAAATACCAAAGCAGGTCTTTGTAATTCTGAAATCACATTTGCCATAGTAAATGTTTTTCCCGAACCTGTTACACCTAAAAGAACTTGATCATTTTGTTTTTTTATAAGTCCTCTACATAAATTTTCTATTGCTCTGGGCTGATCCCCATCTGGAGAAAAATCTGAAGCAAGTTCAAATTTTCTTGAATTAGTAATATCAAATGTTGGCTTAAATTTTTTTAAAGAAATAGTCATTTTTTTTATTTCAATATTATTAGTATAATATATAATTAACAAATTATAGATTTAAATTTTAATATCCTCTTAATTTAATGAGTCTTTTATCTAAAAGAATAAGCAGATTTCAACCCTCTGTTACAGTAGAAATATCACAAAAAGCAAGAGATTTAAGATCTAAAGGAAAAGATATTATAAGTTTAAGTTCTGGGGAGCCAGATTTTGATACACCTGATGAGATTAAAACTGAAGCTATTAAAGCCATAAGAAATAATTTCACAAAATATACTCCTGTTGACGGAATCTTAGATTTAAAAAAAGCTATAAAAAAAAAATTATGGAATGAAAATAAACTTAATTACAATACCGATCAGATTACAGTAGGCGTCGGAGGTAAGCATGTAATTTATAACCTTTTTATGTCAACAATTGATGATGGAGATGAAGTAATCATTCCTTCACCTTATTGGGTTTCTTATCCAGATATAATTTTACTATGTAAGGGAAAACCAATAATATTGCAAACAAGCTTAGAGTCAAAGTTTAAGATTACTGCTAAGCAATTAGAAGAAAAAATATCAAAGAAAACTAAATGGTTTATTATGAATTCACCTTCAAATCCAACCGGAATTGTATACACAGATACTGAATTAAAAGAAATTTCTGAAGTTTTAATGAAATATGATCATGTCAATATTCTATCAGATGATATTTATGAATATATAATCTATGGTGAAAAAAATTTTCACAATATCATTAATCTTGAACCAAAATTATATAGAAGAGCTTTTATTGTAAATGGAGTCTCAAAAGGATTTTCAATGACTGGATGGCGAATTGGTTATGGAGCGGGTTCAAATGAAATTATTAAGTCCATTGCTAAGATTCAGTCACAATCAACTACAAACCCAACATCAATTAGTCAAATGGCTGCTATAAGTGCATTAAATTCTGAAAAAAAATTTTTGCCAAAATGGATTTTTGAGTTTTTGAAGAGAAGGGACTTTATATATGAAAAATTCAATAAAGTTCAGGGATTAGAGTGTATCAAGCCTGATGGAGCATTTTATATGTTTACATCATGTAAAGGTATATTAGGTAAAAAATCTCCAGATGGTAGAGTCATTTCAGACGACGTTGATTTTTCAAATTTTATTCTCGAATTTGCAGGAGTAGCTGTAGTTCCTGGGAAAGCATTTAGTGCTTCTCCTTACTTTAGAATATCATATGCCTCATCTATGGAGCTACTGGAAAAAGCTTGCGATAACATTGACTCAGCAATTTCTCTTTTAAAATAATATGAATATTTTAATATATGGATCTGGTGGAATTGGTGGATTTTTGGGAGCTTTTTTATTAAAATCAAATTTCCAAATTTTTTTTTTAGCCAGGGGAAAAACCTTCCAGAAATTTAACCAAAATGGACTAATTTTAAAAAGTGAAATTGAAAATATTGAATGTAAAGAAATTAATCTTCTAAATAATATTAAAAAATGTCCTGAACTAGATATTGTGATTTTGGCAGTAAAACTTTATGACTTAGAAGATTCATTAAATGAACTAAAAAAATACGCAAAGGGTGATTTTACTATATTGCCGTTTCAAAACGGAGTAATTGCAGAAAGTATGATAAAAAAAAAATTTGGAAAAGAAAAAGTTTTTGGAGCTGTTGCACAAATTTCATCTTTTTTAGATGACAAAAAACAAATTATTCATAACGGTAAGTTAGCTTCCTTTTTTGTAGGAAAAATAATTGCTAGAAATAATTATGAAAATAAAATTATTCAATTTTCAGAAAAAGTAAATGACCTTGGTATTGACTTTAGATATTCAAATAAAATATCTCAAAAAATTTGGGATAAATTTATTTTTTTGTCTGCATATAGTGGAATTACTACACTTACTGAGATGACAATAGGGGAAATTTTTGATGACAAAAAATACAGAGACCTTTTTATAAAAGCTATGGAAGAGACTTTTTTATTATCTAAGAAAAAGAGTATAAGATTTGATTATAACCCTATTGAAGTATGGATAGAAAGAATATCTAAAATGCCAAGAAATTTGACTTCATCAATGTTCATGGATTTTAAAAAGAAAAAAAAAACTAGAATTAGATTGGCTTTCGGGTAGCGTTGTTTCAATGGGTAAAGATTTTTCAATATCGTGCGACGCACACAATAAAATCATAGAGGGGATAAAGTCTAAATAATATTTTTTTTACTTAAAAAGTTTTCTACTTCTATAGCACTCATACAACCGTAACCAGCTGCAGTGACAGCTTGTCTATATACTTTATCTGTGACATCACCAGCTGCAAATACTCCCTCAATTTTCGTTTTTGTTAAGTTATCAGTTGTATGTATGTATCCACTATCATCCATTGGGATTTGATTCTTAAATATTTTTGTTGCTGGACTGTGCCCTATGGCAACAAATACTCCATCAACTTCCATTGAACTTTCTTTTTTTTCTAAAACATCATAAATATTTATCTGGGTTAAAACCTTAGGATTTTTGGTACCAATAAATTTAGTAACCTTTTTATTCCACATAAAATCAATATTTTTTTTTCTCATTAATCTATCTTGAAGTATTTTTTCTGCCCTTAATTTTTCTCTTCTATGAATCAGTGTGACCTTTCTACACATATTTGAAAGATAGAGTGCCTCCTCAACTGCGGTATTGCCTCCTCCAACTACAGCTACATTTTTGTTCTTATAGAAAAAGCCATCACAAGTTGCGCATGCAGATATTCCAAAACCTTTAAAATTATCTTCTCCATCTACATTTAGCCATCTCGCACTTGCACCAGTGGAAATAATTACTGAATAAGTTTTTATGAAGTCATTTTTTTCAGTCACTACTTCAAACGGAAAATTTTGAAAATCGACTGTTTTAACAGTATCATATTTGATTTTGGCCCCAACGGCTAAAGCTTGTTTTTGCATTTGATCCATTAACCAAGGCCCTTGAATTGCACTTTCAAAACCAGGAAAATTTTCAACATCAGTAGTTATCATTAATTGTCCGCCCGGTTCTAGTCCAGATATTATTAGTGGGTTCAAACCAGATCTGGCTGCATAAATTGCGGCAGTGTACCCAGCAGGCCCGGATCCAATAATTATAACCTTCTCTGTTTTATTTGAATTCATTTAAATGATATAGTTTTTATTAGATATTCTTTCAAACCATTTGGAGTTTGTACCTCAAATGTATCATTAATTTTTTTGTTTATCATCGCTTTACATAATGGTGCGTTAATTGAAATTAATTTTTTTTCAATGTCTGATTCATCAACTCCAACAATTTTATATTCTGATTTGATCTCTGTTTCTAAATCAACTATTACAACTGTAGCACCAAAAGTTACTGTTTCACTTTTAACTTTCTTGGGATCGATCACCTCTGCCCTACTAACCTTATTTTCTAATTCATTTATTTTGCCTTCAATAAACCCTTGTTTTTCTCTCGCCGCATGATACTCAGCATTTTCAGATAAATCTCCGTGCTCTCTTGCTTCTGCTATCGCTTTGATAACCTCTGGTCTTTGGTTATTTTTTAGATCCTCTAACTCTGACTTAAGCTTTTCAAGGCCCTCTAATGTCATTGGAAACTTTTCACTCATAAAACTATCCTAGAGGGATATTATATAATTTTTTTTTTTTTTTCTACGCCTAAAAATAGATCAGTTAGAATTAATTCTTATAATATTCTTGTAAAGATTTAACAGCAGTTTTTTTACCTTTTATTACTCCAATTCCAGTTATTGCTAATTTTGCTGCTGAAATTGTAGTAAAATAAGGTATTTTAAACCTTACTGCTGCACTTCGGATTGAATGGCTATCTTTAAGTGATTGAGAATCCTGCGTTGTGTTAATAATAAGTTGTATTTCATTACCTTCTATTTTGTCGACAATGTGGGGTGGCCCTTCAGCAACCTTATTAACTCTATCAATATTAACTGAAAATTTATTAAGAAACTCTGCCGTTCCGTTTGTGCCGATTAATTTAAAGTTGAGTTTTTGTAGTATTTGTGACATTAAAATAATATTTTCCTTATCTTCATCTTTAACTGAAAGAAAAACTGTACCTTTTTCTGGAAGATTATTACCTGAAGAAATTTGAGATTTAACAAAAGCCAGAGGAAAATTTTGATCTATTCCCATCACTTCTCCTGTAGATTTCATTTCAGGGCCTAAAACGATATCCTCACCAGGAAATTTATCAAATGGAAATACTGATTCTTTTACACTGACGTAATTAGCGGTCTTGGTTTTTAAATTAAGCTTTCTTATTTCATGCCCAAGAATTATTTTTGTTGCAATTTTTGCAATTGGAACTCCTATTGATTTTGCAATAAATGGTATTGTTCTACTTGCTCTGGGATTTACCTCAATTAAGTAGATTTGATTATCTTTGATTGCAAACTGTATATTAATATACCCAATGATTTTAAGTTTTTTTGCTATTTTGCAAGTAATTTCTTCTATGAATGAGATATTTTTTTTACTTAGGGTTTGTGGAGGTAATGAACATGCTGAATCACCAGAGTGAATTCCAGCCTCTTCAATATGCTCCAAGATTCCAGCAATAAAGGTTTCTTTTCCATCACTAATTGCATCAACATCAATTTCTTTTGCATCGTTTAGAAACTTATCAATAAGTATCGACTTAACATGGTTCTTTTCTTTTTGAAAGTATTTCTCAAGTTCATTAGAATCATATATTATCTGCATCGCTCTGCCTCCAAGTACATAAGAAGGTCGAACTACAACAGGAAAACCAATTATTTTAATATGTTTTTTGGCTTCTAAAAAGTTATTTGCAATTGCATTATGTGGTTGATTTAATTTTAAGTTACTGATTAATTTTTTAAAACGATCTCGATCCTCCGCTAGATCAATTGAATCAAATGAGGTTCCTAAAATTTTGATACCTTTTTGATTTAGAAATTTAGCTAATTTTAAGGGCGTTTGACCACCTAATTGAACAATAACTCCAAGAAGTGTGCCTTTTTCTCTCTCTGCAATACAAATTTCAAGAACTGACTCTTCATCAAGTGGTTCAAAATACAATCTATCAGATATATCAAAATCAGTTGAGACTGTTTCAGGGTTACAGTTTATCATAATTGATTCAATTCCTAACTCTTTCAAAGCAAAGGAAGCATGAACGCAACAATAATCAAACTCAATTCCCTGACCTATTCTATTTGGACCACCACCAATTATGACAACTTTTTTTTTGGTTGAAATATCAATTTCTTTTTCAAATCTGTTACAATTATGTGAATTTACATATGAAGAGTACATGTACGGTGTTTTTGCAGGAAATTCTCCAGCACATGTGTCAACACTTCTAAAAGAGGGCCTTACTTTAGATTGTATTCTTAGATTTGTCAGTTGTTTTTGTGATAATGATGAAAGTTGTAAAATTCTTTTATCAGAGAAACCATCGCTTTTTAAATTTCTGTACTCTAATTTATTAATTTTTTTACCTCTAATTTTTTCCTCGATGGAAATTAGTTCAAATATTTGATTAACAAACCACAAATCATACTTTGTGATTTGACATATTTTTTTTATTGATATGCCCCTTCTTAGGCACTCAGCTATCAATAAAAATTTGTATGGAAGTCTTTTTTCAAGAAGCTTTAATAATTCTGATTTTTTTTTAACCTGAATTTCGTTAGGAACTTCTAATCCTGTAATACCAATCTCTAGGCTCCTCAAAGCTTTTTGAAAAGATTCTTTGAAACTCCTTCCGATTGACATGCACTCTCCAATTGATTTCATAGCAGTTCCAAGAATTGCTTCAGTACGACTAAATTTTTCAAATGTGAATCTTGGTATTTTAGTTACAATATAATCAATAGTGGGTTCAAAAGAAGCTGGAGTTATTTTGGTTATCTCATTCCTAAGTTCATCTAATGAGTAACCAATCGCAAGCTTTGTTGCTATTCTTGCAATAGGAAATCCAGTGGCTTTGGATGCTAAGGCAGAGGATCTAGAAACCCTGGGATTCATTTCAATTACAATTCTTTTTCCGTTTTTAGGATTCACAGCAAATTGTACATTGGAACCACCAGTTTCAACTCCAATTTCTCTAAGAATCATTATTGATTCAGTTCTCATTTCTTGTAATTCTTTATCTGTTAGTGTTAATGCTGGAGCAACTGTCATTGAATCACCAGTGTGAACCCCCATTGGATCAATATTTTCTATAGAACAAATTATTATGCAGTTATCATTTTTATCTCTAACAACTTCCATTTCGTACTCTTTCCAACCCAAAACTGATTCTTCAATTAAAACCTCATTGATAGGAGAATTTGATAATCCTTTCTTTAATGTAGATATAAATTCTTTTTCATTATTGACTACACCTCCTCCTGTTCCACCAAGTGTAAAAGAGGGACGAAGAATTGCAGGGTAGCCAACACTTTTTATTGCTTTCCTACCCTCAGAGATCGAATTTACAGTAAAACCAATGGCTGTTGACAAACCAATTTTTTTCATTGCTTTTTTGAAAATATTTCTATCTTCAGCCTTTTCAATCACCTTCCTAGATGCTCCAATTAATTCAACACCATATTTTTTTAAAATTTTTTTTTTTTCTAATTCAATTGAAATATTTAGTGCTGTTTGTCCCCCCATTGTTGATAAAAGGGCATCTGGTTTCTCTCTTTTTATTATGGGCTCTAGATGTTCTACAGTTAGTGGTTCAATATACGTTGAATCTGCCATATCTGGATCGGTCATAATTGTAGCAGGATTAGAATTTACTAAAATTACTCTAAAACCCTCTTCCTTTAATGCTTTACAAGCTTGTGTACCAGAATAATCAAATTCACAAGCTTGGCCAATTACTATAGGACCAGCTCCAATAATCATTATTGATTTCAAATTAGTTCTTCTTGGCATATTTATCTATTTCTTTTCTGAATTGTTTGAATAAATATCTACTATCTCTTGGACCTGGCGATGCTTCAGGGTGATACTGTACAGAAAAAAACGGCTTATTTTTTATTCTTAGTCCTGCAATAGTGTTGTCAAAAAGTGATTTATGGGTAATTTCAATATTATCTGGAATTCCTGTTCTAGAAACAACAAAACCATGATTTTGAACAGTTATTTCTACATTTTGATTTAAAAGATTTTTAATTGGATGATTTGCTCCTCTGTGTCCGTGATGCATTTTTTCTGTGATTGCATTATGCGCGAGAGCCAAAATCTGATGACCCAGACAAATACCAAAAATAGGGATTTTTTTTCCAAATAAAAAATCAAGATTACTTTTATTCCTGTAATACGTAGACTTTGGATCACCAGGGCCATTTGATAAAAAAATACCACAGGGTTTAAGTTTCACTATATTTTCAGATTTGTAAGAAACTGGGAAAACAATTACTTGATAACCAGTAAGTTCAAGTAAATTTAAGATATTTGCTTTTATACCAAAATCTAAAACTGCAATAAATTTGGATTTTTTTAAATTTGAAAAATTACCATCAATTTTTTTTTTTTTCCCATTTGACCATTCAAAAATAGTTTTTGTTGATATATCTGTTGCCATATCATTTGATTCTAAACTTGGATGATCCTCTAGTTCTGACATGAGTTTTTTTACACAATATTTACCCTCGATATTTGTAGAAATTAAAACTTTAAAATATCCATTATCTCTAATTTTTTGTGTAAGTTCTCTTGTATCAATACCTGTAATACATATTTTGTTATGGGTTTTTAACCAATTTTCAAAACTATTCTCAGATCTAAAATTTGATGTTATTGAAAAGGGATTATTGACTATACAACCAGAAGCAAAAATTTTATCACTTTCATAATCATTTCTATTAACACCTGTTATTCCAATATGAGGAAAGGTGAAAGTAATTATTTGCCCTTTGTAGGAGGGATCGGTCATTATTTCTTGATAACCTGTTATAGATGTATTGAAACAAATTTCTCCTATTGTTGTTCCATATGCTCCAACTCCAGAACCATAATAAAATTCTCCATTTTCTAGAAGTAAAATACTTTTTTTGGGAGATGACAAAAGTTTAGGTTTATTCATTTAATTTTTAATATACACTCTGGATTATAGAAAATTCAAGAAAGTAATTCTATTTATTTAAACTTGATTTATAAATAGTTTTATGTCAGTTATCTATTCTTAACATTGAAAAAATATGGTTGATTTAAGACAAAAGCTCAAAAGTGCTCTAGAAAATGGTATTAAAAATAAAGATGAGATTGCGGTTGCTACTATTAGATTGATTATAGCTGCATTAAAAGATAGAGATATAGAAAATAGAACCAAAAAAAAGGAGGGCGATACGCCTGATTCTGAGATTTTCAATTTATTTCAAAGTATGATTAAACAAAGAAAAGACAGTAAAAAAATTTACGATGATGCTGGGAGGGTTGAGTTGAGTCAAAGAGAAGAAAGTGAAATTAAGATTATTAGTCAATTTTTACCTACACAAATGAATGATGAAGACATAAAAAAAATTATTAAAGAATTAGTACAGGAAGTACAAGCTGAATCAATTAAAGACTTGGGTAAACTCATGCAACTTGTTAAGGAAAGATACCCTGGACAATTTGATATGAAAAAAGCTGCAGATTTTGGAAAAAAAATACTTAGCTGATGAAAAATTCAGCTGAGGATATATTACAACAATTCAAAAATAAAATTAATCTTTCAGATTATCTTTCAAATTTCATTTCACTAGAGAAAAGAGGCAATTCTTTTGTAGGTAAATGTCCATTTCATAATGAAAAAACACCTTCATTTTCTGTAAGCAACGAAAAGGGTTTGTTTTACTGTTTTGGTTGTGGTGTTGGAGGTAATGTATTTACATTTTTAAAAAAATATAAAAATATTTCTTTTCAAGAAGCGCTTAAGACAATTGCAGATTATTTAGGAATAGAATTAAAAACAGTCTCTAGCAAAGAAATTGGTAAGATTACAAACCTTTACAATTTACTAGCCAATATCAATCAAGTTTTCAAAGCTAACTTAGAAAATAATAGTTTTGCCAGAAATTATTTGAAAAAAAGAGGAATTGATCATTCTTCTATAAAAAAATTTAATATTGGATTATGTAACCAAGATTTGGGAAATTTTAATAAAATTTTGAATCTAAAAGGTTTCTCTGAAAATGATATCAAAGAGGCTGGACTTATCATTGAGTCAAATGAAGATAAACGACTTTTCTTGAGGTTTCAAAATAGAATAACTTTTCCTATTTATAATATGCTAGGTAAGGTTGTGGGATTTGGGGGGAGGACAATAGTTAATTCTAAGATAAAATACATCAATTCACCTGAAAGTATTCTTTTTAAGAAAAGTGACAACATCTATGGGTTATGGCAAAATAAAGAATCAATAAAAAATAGAAATAACCTCTTTTTAGTTGAGGGGTATCTTGATGTTATTTCTCTTTATTCAAAAAAAGTAGATAATTCAGTTGCAACACTCGGTACAAGTTTATCACAAACTCAGATTGAAAAAATTTGGAGTTACACTAATAATCCAATTATGTGTTATGACGGAGATAATGCAGGGCTTAGGGCTATGAATCAATTATCATTAAAGATTTTAAAATTTTTGAAACCTGGAAAAACTATGAAGTTTATGACTCTACCTGATGGAGACGACCCTGACAGTTTTATTCAGAAAAATAGTAAGGAGGAATTTTACAATTACTCTAACCAATCTTTAAATTTATCTGATTTAATTTGGAGCAATATTTTAGATGAAACTGATAATATAACACCTGAATATAGTGCATTAATTGAGAGCAGAATTAAAAAAATTACCTCCTCAATTAATGATTCAAATCTATCTCAGGAATACTATAAATATTTAATCTCCAAAAGGAATGATTATTTTTGGAATAAAAGAAAGATAATCAGCAAAAAATCTTTAAAAAAATCTGATAACAAAGAAAGTTTTGAGAAATTTAAAAATATAAATGAATGTATTGTTTTAAGTTTTTTAATTTTTGAAAAAGAATTGTCAATAGATTTTATTGAACAAATCGATGCAATTATGTTCAATGACCCCACTCTTAATAAAAATAAATCTGATATTTTAAGTTTTTACTTTTCTAATTCAAGGGATATTGATCAGATTAAAGAAAAGTTAAATGAATCAGAGTGGAAAAAATTTAACTATGTAAAAAATACGCATTTTAAACACTTAGATTATGAGAACAAAAAATTATTTTTAAGAGATATTATACTAAATCTAAGACTGCCAATGCTTTTAAATGAACGAGAAAAACTAAAGAAAGAAATACTACAAAGCAAAGAAAGTGAAAATTCTGAAGAATATATTAAAAAATATGAAAATCTATCTAAAGAAATTAATAAAATAAAAAGCAAATAGACTTTTTTTTAATATTCATCATAAGTTCATGTAACAGAATTATATTTCAGAATCATTGTTTTTCAAGCAATCTAACCTATTTATTAAATATGACAAAGAACACTAAAACAGACGAGAAGAATTCAGAATCTCCCTCCATCAAACAAGAGGCCCCAATAATAGACCAAACAAATGACTTGAAGCAAAAACTTATTTTAAAAGCTAAAAAGTTAGGTTACATTAATTTATCAGAAATCGAGAGTGAGTTGGCCCATGAATCTTCAGACAGTATTGAGGAATTCCAATCTAAAATAACCTCTATGGGTATTCAAATTTATGAAAATGAAGAAAGTAGAGAGGATGAAGATAGGCAAGATATTATTGATAGTAAAGACGAAGACACTGGAAAAACAGATGATCCAGTACGAATGTACCTTAAAGAAATGGGTAATGTCGACCTTCTTTCAAGACAAGGTGAAATTGATATTGCAAAAAGGATTGAAGAAGGAAAGAAACAAACCATTAATTCCTTTTCAAGCTGTTTTCTATCAATGAAATATATTGATGAATTTTTTAATATTTATTCAAAAGGTGAAAAACCTCTTCGTGATTTAATCGATTTGGATGCAACTTACAGATCTATCTCTGGAGAGAAGGATGAATTGTTTGAGCAAGATGAACAAAACCAGGAGGATATTTATCAAGAAGATAACGAATCCGAAGACGAAAATGAAGAGAATACAGATTTTGAATCTGATGGTATTAATGAACTTTCTATATTAGAAAAGGAAGAGAACTTAAAACCAATTCTATTAGACAAATTAAAAAAGTTCTCGAGAAAATATAAAGAACTTAAAAAAATACAAATTGAAAATTTGCATCACAAATATATTAACAAGAATATCGAAGAAAAAAAAATTAAGAAATTTGAAAAGTTAAAATTCGATATCTCAGAAATTGTAAAATCTTTATTTATCAATCAAAGTAGAATAGATGATATAGTTGAAGAATTATACGATTGTGGCAGAAATATAAAGATTTTAGAGAGTAAAATTTTTAATATTGCGAAAAAAAAGAAAATTTCCGAATCAGAGTTTTATGAAGAGTATAATTGTAATGTTTTAAATAAGTCATGGTTAAAAAATTTATCAAGAAGAAAAAAAACTAGTTGGGTTAAATTTTCTAAATCTAAAGAAGTTCTAGAAATTTTCGATGCACTTCATGAGATTACTGAAAAAACTTCAATGACACTTGAAGAAATAACTCAATCATCTCAAAAAGTGAAGAATGGAGTTAATCAGTCTAATAAAGCAAAAAAGGAAATGATTGAGGCAAACCTTAGACTCGTTATATCAATTGCGAAGAAATATACAAATAGAGGTCTCCAATTTCTTGATTTAATCCAAGAAGGTAATATTGGTTTAATGAAAGCTGTAGATAAATTTGAGTACAGGAGAGGGTACAAATTTTCTACATATGCAACTTGGTGGATCAGACAGGCTATTACCAGGTCAATTGCTGATCAAGCAAGGACAATAAGAATACCAGTTCATATGATTGAAACGATCAGTAAATTAGTAAGGGTATCTAGACAATTACTAAATGAAAATGGTATTGAGCCTCAGCCAGAAGAACTAGCAAAAAGATTAGGAATGCCATTGGACAAGGTGCGAAAAGTCCTTAAAATTGCTAAAGAGCCTATTAGTTTGGAAACGCCTGTAGGTGATGAAGATGACAGTCATCTTGGTGATTTTATTGAAGACAAACAAACCAAACTACCTCTTGATGCAGCTATTCAGAATAATCTTAGAGAAGCTACTACTAACGTTTTATCCACTTTAACGCCAAGAGAAGAAAGAGTTTTAAGAATGCGTTTTGGAATTGGTATGAATACTGATCATACTTTAGAAGAAGTAGGACAACAATTTTCTGTAACAAGAGAAAGGATACGCCAAATTGAAGCTAAGGGCCTAAGAAAACTTAAGCATCCAAGTCGATCCAGAAAACTAAGAAGCTTTCTTGACAATTAATATAATCATCACAACTATTTTTATTTGCTTATTCTTTCACCTTCTCTTGCTTACTGTACTATCCTTAGTGGCTGAGGCATTTAAAATTGATAGCTTTATTATAAGGCTTTTACCAAAGTTTAAAAAAGGACATTACCTGTTTCCCTTTTTTATATACTCTTTCATTTTTATTTTATTTAGCATGTTAATGTTTTTTTTAAAAGGATCTCTGGGTATTCAAGTTATAAATTTTGTTTTTTCATTTATATTGCTACTTGAGGTTTGTCTTAAAGTATCCAAATCTGAAAGATTTATAAATTGGATAGGAGAGAGCTTGGAAGAATCACTTAGGGTTTTTATAATGTTTATTGTGGGGCTAAATTGTTCCTATTTTTTTTCAAGATTTACTTACCATTTAGTTAATAGTCAAGTTCTCTAGGTTAAAATTAATAGGGGGTAAAATATTTATTGTTGTAAACTTTCTTGTAAACAGTAAAATCTACTTGTATTCGATTTAAAACTCTAGGCCCGTAGTTCAGTTGGTTAGAACGCACCGCTCATAACGGTGTTGTCGGGGGTTCAAGTCCCTCCGGGCCTACCAAATATCGTCTACAAACTAATTTACAAATTAAGAATTTGTTTTTGTTTTCATTTTTTTTATAAGTCCCATCACACCATCTGGACTATTTTTAATTACCGAAATAAATTCTGCCCTTTGTGTAACAAGCATACTTACACCATCAATATTTACATCTAAAATTTTAAACTCATTTTTAGAATTAAGGTACATTCTCCAATCAAGTTTCAAAGAAGGTGAATCTTTTGAATTAATTAGTTTCATTTCAACAAGATATAAATTTTTTTTTATTTGGGAAGATTTTGTGGTTTTAAATGTTCCACTCCATCCTTTGAATTTTGGAGCATAAACCATAACTAGATAATCATTGAACGAAGTAAAAAAAATCTTTTTTGTTTTTTCATCAATTTTTTTCCAGTGTCTCCCTAAAACAAATTTTGATATATATTTGTTATCAAAAGCTTCATTGTATAGTTTTCTGAAGTTTTTTTCCCTAACTTTGTCATCAAGGGTTTTGTCAGCAACAGTTTTAATAACTTTACTTCCCAAATTTTCAATAAATATTCTACTACTGGTTAATGGATCTTTGGATGAAACAAAAAAGGGAAATAAAAAAATAAGAAAAAAAGAAGATTTTTTTAACATTTTTAGTTAGTAAGATAAATGGTTTCCTCGTTAAATTTTGGGTGATTAGATGAAGGAAGATCGTCAATGTAGTCAACTTTTTTCTCCATTTCTGGTTCTAAAAATGCTTTAGTAGGATTTTGTATTAATGAATCAGAGCCCACATCCCAGTTTTCATCTAATTCATAATTAATTTTAGACTCAATACTACCTTTTCCATTTTTAATATCTTTTTTTCTTTTCTGCATATAAAGACTCTTTATTGTTGCATAGTAATCAAGAGAACTTTCTTCTATTTCTTCCATATAATCTAAATAGGTTTCTCTTTTCTCAACCCCTGCAACAACTGGTTGACTTAATCTGCCTTCCAATCCAATATTTTGCATTCTAAATGCAAATGTCATTGGATTAAATACAGCATCAACAACTCTGCCAAAAGAATCTCTAAGGTTTGATGGCCCAAATATAGGAAGCATTATATATGGTCCATCAGAAAAACCATAAACAGCTAATGTTTGACCAAAATCCTCTTCTCTTTTTTCTATATTTCCAAATTCTTCAGTACTTGCGACATCATACATACCTCCAATACCAAAAGTAAGGTTAATTAGCAGTCTTCTAATTATTACGCTTGCTCCCTCCGTATCAAACTGTAACATTGCATTTGCGAGGCTTAACGGTGCATATGCTGTTTCAGCTAAATTTGCCAAATTATCTCTAGGAAATGAAGGTAACTTTCTCCAGCCGCGTGCCACTGGTTTAAAAAAATAATCATCTACACCGTTATTAAACTTAAATATATCTCTATTAGTTTGCTCAAAAGGATCATTGCTATTGCTATTTTCAGCTAGATTATTTGTGGTACAGCCGGATATGGTTAAAATTAATCCAAAAAACAATATATAGTATTTATTAAAAAGATATTTCATAATATAGTATCTAACACAAATGCTAATTTAGCATAAAATTTAAAATTTTAAAATAAATTATTAATATCTAAAATAATCATTCATATAGAAAAATAAACTAAGATTGTATAAATTGATATAAAAAAATTATTTAAATAGGTCTAAAAATTTTAAAAAATAGTAAAGTAGATAATATTGTTAATGTATCTTTTGAGTTTTTCCCTCCAAAGGACTCTACTACGGAGAAATCCTTGTGGAAAAATTTAAGAAGACTTGAACCATTGAAACCCCAGTTTGTATCCGTAACATACGGAGCAGGTGGATCAACTCGAGATAGAACACATAAACTTGTTAAGCAAATTAAACATAAAACTAACATTGAACCAGCAGCACACCTTACATGCATGGGTTCATCAGTTAATGAAATAGAAAGTATAGCTCAGAAATACTGGGATGATGGAATTAAGCATATAGTTGCATTGAGAGGAGATATCCCTAAAAAAAAATCTTTTCAAGACCAAAACTTGAGGTTTGCAACTGATTTAATCAAAGTGTTAAAGAAAAAAAGAGATTTTGAAATAACAGTTTCTGCATATCCTGAATGCCATCCTGATTCAAAATCAATAGAACAAGAATTTGATATTCTTAAAAAAAAAATTGATCTTGGGGCCAATAGAGCAATTACACAGTTTTTTTTTGACACATCTAAATATCTTAAATTTATTGAAATGGCTCAGAAAAAAAATATTCAAATACCCATTATTCCAGGAATTTTACCAATTTCTAATTTTAACAAAACTATTCAATTTGCCAAATCAATGAACTGTTCAATTCCTTTATGGTTAAAAAAAATGTTTTACGGATTAGATGAAGATCCAGAGACTAGAAAATTAGTGGCTGCATCAATCGCTACAGAACAATGTAAACAAATTCTTAATGAAGGCATAAAAGAATTTCACTTCTATACACTAAACAGAGCGGATCTTTCTTTTGCAATATGCCATCTTTTAGGTGTAAAGATTAATGGATGATATAATGCTTGGATTTAAAATAACTGAGATTGCAAAAAAAAGAATTCTAATTTTAGATGGTCCAATGGGAACCATGATTCAGAATGAAAAATTAACTGAAAAAGATTTTCGTGGAAAAGAATTTGAAAAACATGATATTCCTTTAAAAGGAAATAACGATATTTTGAATTTAACTAGACCTGATATAATTTCGGAAATCCATTTTAAATATCTCTCAGCTGGTGCTGATATAATTGAGACAAATACTTTTAATTCTAACCAAACTTCTCAAAGCGATTATAAATGTGAGCATATAACAAATAGACTTAATTTTGAAGGTGCAAAAATTGCTAAAAAAGTAGCTTTAAAATTTAAAAAAATAAACAAAAGACAGGTTTTTGTAGCAGGCGTTTTAGGTCCTACCAATAGAACTTGTTCAATGTCTCCAGACGTTAACAGACCAGATTATAGAAATATAAATTTTGATGATTTAAAGAAAGATTATTTTCAATCAACTAAAGCATTGCTTGATGGTGGAGCAGATTTAATATTAATAGAAACAATTTTTGATACTCTTAATGCTAAAGCAGCAATGATGGCAATTTATGAAATAGAAAAAGAATTAGATTTGAAAATACCTTTAATGCTGTCAGCTACAATCACGGATTTATCCGGACGAACGTTATCAGGACAAACATTAGAAGCTTTTTATAATTCAGTAAGACACATTAATCCAATAAGTATAGGGATTAATTGTGCTTTAGGCCCCAAAGAACTGGATAGTTACTTAAAAGAATTGTCAAGATTTAATGAGTTTTTTGTAAGTATTCATCCTAATGCAGGATTACCTAACGCTTTTGGTGGATATGACGAAACTCCAGAAAAAATGGCTGAGTATGCTAGTAATTGGTCAAAAGATGGTTATGTAAATATAATAGGTGGATGTTGTGGAACTACACCTGAACATATAGCAAAAATAAAACAGGCTGTAGAAAAATTTAAACCTCGTAACCCCAGAAAAATAAAAGCTTCTTTCAGGTTATCTGGTTTAGAACCATTTAAACTGGATTAATTATGAATGCACAAAAATTTATAAATATTGGTGAAAGAACTAATGTCACCGGTTCAGCCGTTTTCAATAAGTTAATTCTAAATGAAAAATATGAGGAAGCTGTTAGTGTTGCTAAACAGCAAGTTGAAAATGGAGCACAAATCATTGATATAAATATGGATGAGGGTTTACTTGACTCCGAAAAGGCAATGCAGACTTTCTTAAATTTCTTAGCGGTTGAGCCTGAAATAGCCAAAGTACCTTTTATGATAGATTCATCAAAATGGAGTGTAATTGAAGCTGGATTAAAATGCGTACAGGGAAAATCAATTGTAAATTCAATAAGCCTTAAAGAAGGTGAAAAAGTCTTTTTAGAACAAGCTAAACTAGTGCAAGCATATGGTGCTGCAGTAATTGTTATGGCTTTTGATGAAAAAGGGCAGGCAGAAACCTGCGAAAGAAAATATAACATTTGCAAAAGAGCTTATGATTTATTAACAAAGAAATTGAATTTTAACCCTCATGATATAATTTTTGATCCAAATATTTTTGCTGTTGCAACTGGAATTAAAGAACATAATGAATACGCCTTAAATTTTTTTGATGCAACGAAAGAAATAAAAAAAAAGCTTCCTCATGCTAAAGTTTCTGGAGGGGTCTCTAATGTATCATTTAGTTTTAGAGGAAATAATATTGTCAGAGAAGCGATGCATTCGTGTTTTTTATACCATGCAATAAACGCTGGTTTAGATATGGCAATAGTAAATTCAGGTCAAATTACAATCTATGATCAAATTCCAAATAAACTCAAAAATGCAATTGAAGATGTTCTATTTAATAAAAATGAAAATGCAACAGAAAATTTAATTAATCTTGCTCAAACTTTTTCTGGGAAAAAAAAAGTAATAAAAAAAGATATATCATGGAGAAAACTTAATCCTAAAAAAAGGATGGAGTATGCACTTATAAATGGAATAAATGATTATGTAGATGTTGATACTGAAGAACTAAGAAAGAATGCTAAGAATCCTCTTGATGTAATCGAGGGTCCGTTAATGGATGGGATGAATGTTGTTGGTGATCTTTTCGGATCAGGCCAAATGTTTTTACCCCAAGTTGTAAAATCAGCAAGAGTAATGAAGCAGTCTGTTTCTATATTATTACCTTACATGGAAAACCAAGAAATTGGAGAAAAGAAAAAAAAAGGAAAAATTTTATTAGCCACAGTCAAAGGAGATGTTCATGATATTGGTAAAAACATTGTAGGTGTTGTTTTGCAATGTAATAATTTTGAGGTTATAGATTTGGGTGTAATGGTCCCAGCACAAAATATAATTGATAAAGCAGTTGAAGAAAATGTTAATGTTATTGGTCTTTCAGGTTTAATTACACCAAGCTTGGACGAGATGTGTTTTGTTGCCAGTGAATTAAGTAAACAAAATATTAAAATTCCATTGATGATTGGTGGAGCAACCACAAGTAAAATTCATACAGCAGTTAAGATTTTTCCTAATTATAATTTTGGAGTAGTGCACGTTCAAGATGCTTCAAAGGCAGTTAGTGTTGCTTCAAAACTTTCTTCATATAAAAATAATATGGCATTCACTCAAATGATTAGTAAAGAGTATACAGAAATAAAACAGAAGTTTATCAAATCTCAAGAAAAAGGATCTGATTACCCTATTGAGTTGGCAAGAAAAAATAAATTTAAAATAAAATGGAATGAAGAAAAGCCAGTTAAACCTTCTTTTCTTGGGTTGAAATTATTTAATAATTTTTCAATTAAAGAAATAATTCCTTATATTGACTGGGATCCTTTTTTTTCAGCGTGGGAGCTTTATGGAAAATTTCCAGAGATACTTGATGATAAAATAATTGGAAGTTCTGCAAGAGATTTATGGAATGATGCACAAAAAATGTTATTAAGAATTCAAAAAGATAAACTGACTGTACCCAAAGCGATTATTGGTTTTTGGCCGGTCAATTCAACAAATGACGATTTAGAACTATATACAAATGAAAAAAGAAATAATATTCAAGAGAAACTTTTTTTTCTTAGGCAACAAATGCATAGAAAATCAGGTAGAAGAGCTAATTATTGTCTTGCCGATTTTATCGCACCTGTTGAAAGTAATGTAAAAGATTATTTGGGTGGATTTGTCGTTACGGCTGGGAAAGGGATTGAAGAAATTTCAAAGAAGTATGAAGACAAAAAGGATGACTACAATTCAATTCTTATTAAATCATTGGGTGACAGAATTGCAGAAGCATTTGCAGAGAAAATGCATGAAGAAGTTCGCAAAACATTTTGGGGATATTCAAAAAAAGAGAAATTTGACAATCAGGAATTAATTAACGAAAAGTATTTTGGTATCCGACCAGCGCCAGGATATCCCGCATGTCCAGATCATACAGAGAAAAAAACGTTATTTAGGTTATTAAATGTTGAAAAATTAATTGGAGTTACCCTTACTGACTCTTTTGCAATGCTTCCAACAAGTTCAGTTTCAGGCTTTTATTTTTCTAATAAAAAATCAGAATACTTTGGAATTGGAAAGATAAATAAAGATCAAATAATAAGTTATGCAAAAAGAAAAAAAATAAGTATCAAAGACGCAGAAAAATGGTTAGCTCCAAATCTAAGTTATTTAAATAAGCAATAATTATGAATGAAAAGTTATTGATAATTCCTGAGCCTGACTTTTTGCAAGGATTAAATGATCAGCAACGGCAAGCCGTTACATCTACTGAGGGCCCTCTTTTAGTTCTTTCTGGTGCTGGAACTGGCAAGACAAAGGTTTTAACTACAAGACTCGCAAATTTAATATTTTCAAACAAAGCAAAAAATTTTCAAATTCTTGCAGTGACTTTTACAAATAAAGCAGCAAACGAAATGAAAAGAAGAGTAGAAAGTTTAATAAAGAAACCTATAGAGGGGATGTATATAGGAACGTTTCATTCTATTGGTCTAAGAATATTGAGAAAAAATGCTAGTTATGTCAATTTAAAGAATGACTTTACCATTTTGGATACAGATGATCAATTGAGATTGTTAAAACAAATCTTGTCGTATTTAAATTTGGATAATAAAAAACATAATCCCAAAAATTATTTATATTTTATAGATAGTTTAAAAAATTACGCGCTTAATTTTGATCAAATTTCAAACCATGAATTTGAGATACATACCAACGGAATTTTAAGTAAAGTATATGAAAGTTACCAAAAAAGATTAGAAGGCTTTAATGCGGTAGATTTTGGAGATCTGATTTTAAAAACTTTGAATCTACTTAAAAAAAATGAAAACGTTTTAGAATATTATCAAAATACACTCAGGTATATATTAGTTGACGAATATCAAGACACAAATACAGCACAATATTTATTATTGAGACTTTTAGCTGCTAAACATCAAAATATTTGTTGTGTAGGAGACGAAGATCAATCAATTTATGGTTGGAGGGGAGCACAATTAAGTAATATTTTAAATTTTGAAAAACATTTTAAGAAATCAAAGATAATTAGATTAGAACAAAATTATCGCTCTACTGGAAATATATTATCTGCCGCTTCAAGTATTATTTCTGAGAATACTGAAAGGATTGGAAAAACTCTATGGACTAATGATTCTGATGGAAGAAAGGTTAAAGTTATCAATGTTGATGATGATACTGCAGAAGCAATAAGAATGTGTGAAATAATAAAACAATTGATAGAAAAAAATAAAAATCCCAATGAAATTGCTGTTTTAACAAGAGCAAGTTTTCAGTTCAAAGAAATTGAAGATAGATTTGTGAAAGAAGGAATAAAATATAGAGTAGTTGGAGGACCAAAGTTTTATGACAGAAAAGAAATTAAGGACGCAATTGCTTATTTTAGAATAATAGTTAATTGGGATGACGATCTTGCTTTAGAAAGGATTATAAATATTCCCAAAAGAGGTTTAGGGACAAAATACCTTTCAGATCTATATAAAAACTCAAGAACAAAAAATATTTCGCTTTTTCAGTCTCTTAAAGAACATCTAGCTTTAAAAATTTTTCCAAAAAAACTCTTAGATTCAATGAACTATTTTGTAAACATATTAGAATCAAATCAAAAAAAACTTTCAAAAAAAATACATTCGGATATTGCAGGTGAATTATTAGAGGAGGTTGGTTATTGTGATATGCTTAAGGATGATAAAACATATGAATCAGAAGGAAGATTGGAAAATTTAAAGAAACTTGTTAGTGATATAAATAATAGAAATTCTTTGGGAGACTTTTTAGAAGAGGTTAGTTTAGTAATAGATAATTCTTCAGATGTAAATGAAAAAAAAAAAATTTCGTTAATGACGATACACAGTGCAAAAGGATTAGAATTTGATACAGTATTACTTCCAGGTTGGGAAGAGGGGATCTTTCCAAACCAAAGGAATATTGATGAACATGGTAATAAAGGTTTAGAAGAGGAAAGAAGATTAGCATATGTAGGAATTACTCGTGCAAGAAATTCATTAAGTATTTTCTTTGCGAATTATAGAAAACAATACAACCAATCTTTGTATAGAACAATTCCATCTAGATTTTTATCTGAACTTCCAAAAAAAAGTTGTGATCTCAAAGTTGAAGACAAAATGGAGAAGGAATATCCGAGAATTATAGAATCAATAAAAAGTGAAAAATTTAGAGTTGGGGATAAGGTATTTCATGAAAATCTTGGTGAAGGAATAGTACTTGGTATTAGTAATGATAAGGTTCAAATAACTTTTCAAAAAACAAAAGAAGTAGTTAAAGTATTAGCCGATTATCTCAAAAAGTTAAATTAACTAATATGGTAGAATATTTAAAAAGATTAAGTTCTCTAAAGAAGTTATGTAAAGAAAAAAAATTTGATAGTTATTTACTGTCAACAATGGACGAATATCTTAATGAATATGCTCCTGTAAATAAACAAAGACTTAAGTGGTTAACTGGATTTTCTGGTTCAAATGGCTTGCTACTACTTTTTAATGACTCTTTTATTTTCTTTACTGATGGTCGCTACACATTGCAGGCAATATCTGAATTACCTTCAAGTATAAAAATTTATGATACATCTAAATATACAATCTTTGATTTTTTTAATGATAACCAGTCTAAGAAGACCAAACTTTGTGTTGATTCAAAAATACACTCTATTTCATTTATAAAAAAACTTATAGAAGTTACACAAAAAAAAGAAATTAAAATACATTTTAATGCTGGAATACTTATTGATCACATTTATAGATTTAACAGCATTCAACCATCTAAGCATGCTTTTTTGCTCAGCAATAAATATACTGGTTGTTCAGCAAAAAAAAAAATTAATTTAATTAGAAATAAAATTAAAAATTTATATTGCTATATAATTACTTCACCTGAGTCTGTATCGTGGCTTTTAAATTTGAGAGGTTATGATTTAGATTTTACTCCGGTTGTTATGTCAAGAATGATTTTTTTTAATCAAAAAAAAATTGTTTTATATATCGATAAAAATAAGTTAACAAAGAAACTAAATATATTTTTCAATAATTTAGGTATAAGTATTAGCTCTGAAGAGCAAATACATAAAGATTTAAAAAAAATAGAAAAAAATAAGAAAATTCTAATAGATAAAGATTCTCCTTATTATTTTTACCATGAAATTAATAAAATGAATTTCAAATATGAGATGATTAAGGATATTTGTAAAAAAGAAAAATCAATAAAAAATTCTGTGGAGATAAGTAGTATAAAAAAAATTCATATTTATGATGCTGTTGCTATAATAAAATTTATGTTCTGGTTAGAAAAAAGTAGGCAAATATATAATTGTAATGAATTAGAAGTAGCACAAAAGTTAGAAAATTTTAGAAAGGAGAACAATTCATACTTTTCACCAAGTTTTGATACAATTTCAGCAACTGGTAAAAATGGAGCTATCATCCACTATAATCCCAAAAATATGAAACCAAAAAAATTAAAAAAAGGAGATTTGTATTTATGTGATTCTGGTGGACAATATTTTGGTGGAACAACTGATATAACAAGAACCTTTTTAATTGGGTCGAGATCTCCAAAAAAAGAATATATAAAAATATATACAAATGTTTTAAAAGCACATATTGATTTAGCTAAAATGAAATTTCCAAAAAAAACGCTGGGTATACAAATTGATGTTATTGCAAGACATAATCTTTGGAACTTAGGTTTAGATTATAACCATGGTACTGGTCATGGTGTTGGGAATTTTCTTGGAGTTCATGAAGGTCCTCAAAGTTTGTCAAAAAGCAGTATTAATGAAAGTATTAAAGAGGGAATGATTTTATCAAACGAACCTGGTTATTATAAAAAATCTAAATTTGGTATTCGTTTGGAAAATTTATTATTGGTCAAAAAATCATCATACAAAAATTTTCTAGAATTTGATAATTTGAGTCTGGTTCCATTCGAAAAAAAATTAATTAATAAGAATGAACTAGATAGTATTCAAATAAATTGGATAAATTCATATCATAAACAAGTATTTCAAATCATTTCAAAACTCATAAGCATAGAATTAAGAAGTTGGCTGAAGGATAAAACAAAAACTATGTAGTATTAATTAATATTTTTGCTGCCTCCTCAGCCTCAGATGTAATTTCTTTACCAGATAACATTCTAGCAATTTCTAAAATTTTCTTATTATTGTCTAATTTTTCTATTTTTGTTATGTTAACACCGCTTTCCATAATTTTAGAAACTTTATAATGCTGATTACCCAATGCTGCAACTTGGGGAGAATGAGTGACTACAATTATTTGTTTGGTTTTACCTAAGCGATTAAGTTTTTCTCCAACAGCTGATGCTACCGACCCTCCAATGCCACTATCAACTTCATCAAAAACAATTGAATTTTTCTTTATTTTTGATGAAACTACTTTTATTGCAAGTGCAAATCTACACAGTTCACCACCAGATGTAATCTTATTAAAATGTCCTAGTTCACTTTTAGGATTCGTTTTTATTAGAAACTTAATATCATCAATTCCATCTCTTTTTGGTTTTTCAGATTGTTCAATGCAAGTCTTAAATGTAGCACCATCTAATTTTAAATCCGGTAGTTCAAGATTAATTTGTTCATCCATTTTTTTTGCATTTTCAATTCTTTTGAGTGATACTTCATTTGCTATATCATTAAATATTTTTTCTGCTTGTTCTTTTTCTAAAATAATTTTTTTTAAATCTTTTGATTCATCCTCTAGACTTTGTAATTCTAACTCTATAGAATTTTTTTTATGTATAAGATCACTTTCTTGACAATTATGTTTTTTTGCTAATCTCACATATTCAAAGATTCTATCTTCAAGAGATTCTAACTTCTTTCCATCTTGATCATTGTTTTCGCAAAAACTGTTAATAGTATTTTTTAAATCAACCATATTAACAAGAAAGTCATCGATTGTATTAATTATTTTCTCACAATCTTTTCCAACAAATTTATTTATTTTCTCCAGCTCCTTTATTGAAGAAATCATTAGATTTTCAATATTTCTATTATTTTCAGAAAAAAAATTATCCAACACAATTAAAGAGCTGCTCATGATTTTTTTTGAATTAACAAGTAATTCTTTTGCTTTTAATAGTTTAGGATATTCAGATTCTCTAGGATTAAGGTTTGAAAGTTCATTTAAATAAAAATTATACAGTTCTTTGTTCTCATTAATCTTTATTTTTAAATTTTGCATTGTTTTTAATTTTAGTGTTTTTTCTTGCAATACATCCCAGCTTTTATTTAAGTCTATAATCAAATTATTGTAGTTTCCGAATTCATCTAAAACTTTGATATGACTCGACGTATTTAAGAGTCCTTGTTCTGAAAATTGACTTTCAACTTCAACAAGTTTGTCACCAATATTTTTTAAAGTAGAAAGGCTTACTAAATTATCATTAATAAATGATTTACTTTTACCATCAGAGGTTAAAGATCTCTTCAGTATAATTTCATCTTTAAGATCTATTCCATTTTCACGCAGAATTTTTTTTATCTCTAAATCTTGAATATTTGAAAAAACTGCTGTTACCTTAGTTTCAAACTGATTCTTTGGTCTTAGAGAATAATTAGCTCTATTTCCTAAAACAAGACCTAATGAATCAAGAATTATCGATTTTCCAGCACCTGTTTCACCTGTTAGAACACATAGACCCTGTTCAAAATCAATATCAATCTTTTCAATTAAAACAATATTTCTTATGGATAAAAAACTTAACATTTGTAAAAAAAATTAAAAATCTAATTCATCAATATTTAATGTATTTAATTCTATTTTTTTTTTTTCCTTTAAATTCTCTAACAATGAGACTTTAACTTTTGTATCTTTCAAAAGGGCAACAGATTCAGCTGACCACACTGATCCAGGAAAATTATAATTAAGTATTTTAAAAAGTGTTATTGCTTGTGGTTTAATACCTAATGATAAATAACATTCCATAATTCTGAATAATGATTCTGGAATTTGAGCAGAATTTTTATATTTTTTTATAATGGTTTTGTATCTTAATGTAGCTGCAATAAATTTTCCTCTTTTTTGGTAAAATTTACCAATAGTCATTTCATAACCGGCTAACTGATTATTTAACAACTTTATATGCTGTATAGCTCTTTGTGAATATTTTGAATTTGGAAATTTATTTTTAAGTTCAGTAAAGGTTTCTTTAGCTTTAATAGCCATATTTTGATCTCTTGAAACATTGTTAATTCTCTCGTAAAAACAAAATCCTTTTAAATAATGAGCGTAATCTAAATTTTTATCTTTGGGGTTTAAATTAATAAATTTATTGAGTGTAAATATAGCTTCCTCATATTTATTTTCTTGATAAAGAGAAAATCCAGACATTAATTGACCTTTAATAGCCCATTTAGAATAAGGGTGCATAAGATCAAGTTCCGTAAATAAGTTATTTGCTTCTTCGTACTCACCTGACTTTAGTTTTTTGTGAGCATCAATATACATTGACTTATCAGTTTTATTATAACTCTGAATTCCTAGTTGTTCATTACTAGAACTACAACAGTTCAAAAAAAGTGTACAAGAAATAATTATTAAAATTTTTTTCATAAAGCCTAAATCTTATTAATTTAGAATCTAACAAAAAAATAAAGAAAGTTAAAATTAAAAAATCGGATCTTGATTTGAATCAACAAAATCCCAATTGTCTCTGCAGCTAAAAATTTTTCTTACGAGTTTATAATTTATGGCATGACCACCATTTACACTTAAAAAAGAACCAATCATTTTATGTCCCGAAAGAGCGAGATCTCCTATAAAATCTAGGGCCTTGTGCCTTACAAATTCATCATTAAATCTCAAACCACCTTTGTTTAAAACCTTATCTTCTGAAATCACAATAGCATTATCTAGAGAACCACCAAGTGTTAACCCCTTTTTCCTTAAACAATTGATATCATTTAGAAAACCAAAAGTTCTTGCACTGGATATTTCATTTTTAAAAATTGATGTGGTTAAAGGAAAACTTATTGATTGTTTGCCGATAACCTTTGTTTGAAAATTTATTTCACAACTTATTATTGTCTCTATATTAGGAGAAACTTTGGCATAAGAGTTGTTATTACTTACCTCTAAGGTATTTTTAATTTTTATAAACTTCTTAAAGCTATTTTGTTCACTTAATCCTACTTTTGAAATGGCATCAAAGAATATTTTACTAGAACCATCTAAAATAGGAATTTCATTATTATCAATTTCTATAATTAAATTATCAATATTAAGAGAGTAAAGAGAAGATAAAAGATGCTCAGTTGTTGAAACACAATGGCCTTCCTCATTTTTAAGTTTTGTACAAAGAAAAGTATCTGAAACATTATTATAGGTTGCTTCAATATCTGAAGTTAAACCGTCTTTACTCTTCAATCTAAAAATAATTCCTGTATTTTCATCGCTTGGATGCAGCGTCATATTGATTTTCTTACCGGAATGAAGACCAACACCACTAAATTTAACTTTATTTGACAAAGTAAACTGCTTATTCGCAATTTTAAGCTTAGGAAGATTGGTTATACTTTCGGTTTGTCGATCTGATACTCTTGGAGCTTTTTTATTAAATAACATGTAATGATAATATATGATTTTTTTCACTCTTAAATTCACAAATAATTACAAAATATTTCAATAACAAACTAACTAATACTGTCAGATACCCAATTATTCAGTTTATCTAAGATGCCATTATCATTTTGTATAGATTTATTTAATAATAAATTCTTAAAAGTTAAATCATTACATATTTTAATTAAACCATTTAAAGTTGAAAATTCTGGTTTTCCAATATCTTTATGAAAAGCAAAAGGTTTTGCAACTCGAACTCTTCGATTTAGAATTTTAGATGAAAATTCCTGAAAACCTTTTATTTCAGCTCCACCTCCTGAAAAAACGACTGTATCCATACCTATTCTCGAGATAAGATTCTCCTCTAAGGTATTTCTGCACATTTCAATTATTTCTTCATATCTCGGCTTTATGATTCCTTGCAAAAAATTTGAAGTAATTACCTTATGTTCACCACATGGAAGTTCAACTTTAAATTTTTCCTCGTTAATAAAGCTAAGATTCCCTTTTATAATCTTTACATATTCAGCCTGCTCATAATCTATTTCAAGTATCTTGGAAATATCATTTGTTACATCATTACCTCCGAGCGATAAATTTTTTACAAACTCAATAGTATTTTTATAAAAAGTCACAATTTTTACTGATCCTGCTCCAAAGTCAATTGATGTTGCACCATTTTCTTTCTCGTCTTTCGTTAAGGATGAAATCGATGAAGCCAATCCTGAATATACAAAGTTATTTGGTTCAACTATTCTTGAATTTTTAAATGAATGTTTAAACTGATTAATCGTATCTTTGGTAATGAGGATATTTATAGATTTTAAACCCAGTTTTTTACAGGAAATTCCTATAGGATTATTATCTATAATTTTATCATCCAAGAAAAAATTTGTTGGGATAGTATGAAGTAGGTGCATACTGGTTGAAAAAAACTTTTTTAAATTTTTAGTAAACACCTCTCTCACATCTTTTTTACTTATCTTGTGACCATTAATATCAATGTCAAAATATGTTTTTTTAAGTGTTAGTTCAGGATCTGAAATACTAACTATTACAATTTTTTTTTCTTTTTTTAGTTTATAATTTGCAAAAATTTTTTTTATAGATTCAGAGGTTTGTTTTAAGGAAATTATTTTTCCACCTGTAAGACCAAGCGTTTTAATGTGATTCCAATTAATCAACTCTAGATTATTATTTTTTTTTTTTTTGTATTCGACAAAAACAATTTTATTAGTCCCTAAGTCTATCAAAATAAAATGGTTGGTAGGTTTAAGTTTTAACATATTTTATTTAACAAAAGCTCTGCCAATAACTCTTAAATCAATAACTTTTTTCTCAAAAATTTCAAAATTTTCATTTTTGATAAGATTATCTAGAAAATTTAAAGCAATATTTTCATTATCTTCAAATGGTAGTTTAACTTTAACGTTATTTGATAAATTAATATCCCATCTATAGTTTTCTACATAATCTGCAGATTGGAATTTTAAATTTAATTTCGGAAATAAGTTAATTTTATTAATAATAGAGTTTGCATGTAAATTAGCTAATTTTCCAGTCACAATTTTTAGATCATTATTTTTATAATTTTTATAATTAAGTATTGTACCTTTAGTATCTATTAAAAATCTTTTTCCGTCTACTTCCCAAAAAACAAAAGGTTTTTTTTCTTGTACAAGAATATTTATATCACCATTGATTTTTTTTTCTATTGATAAGGTTTCTATTTCATCAATTCTCATTAATTGCTCTTTTAAACTTTTTAAATTTAAATTTAATAAATTAGAATCTTTTAAATTAATCTTTTCAAGTATTTGTTTTTCGTCCAGAAGTTGTAAATTCTCAATTTTTATGGATTTTATTTTAATTCTCTCATTTAAGAAAGAATTCATAGAGTTAAAATTAATTTTTGAAAATAAAGGAAATAATTCTTTTTGGTAGAAAAAAGTAAAACATAATAAAATAAAAAATATTATAGTTATTCGCACCGAGCGTTTTCCACTATTTTACTACATAATTCATCAAAATTTATTCCAATATCAGCTGCCATCTCAGGTAATAATGAATTCTTTGTTAATCCTGGTTGAGTATTTATTTCTAATAAGTATACCTGGTTTTTTTTTTCATTATATCTGAAATCAGCACGGCTTAAATAATTACAACCTATAGATTTATGCGCTGTTAAGGTATATTCACTTAGTTTTTTTTTAATATGTTCAGGAAGCTCTGGAGATAACACATGTTTTGCAACGCTTATATATTTACTCTTATAATTATAAAAGCTTTCATTCGAGATAATTTCAATTGAACCTAGGATTTTATTATCTAAAACACCAACTGTAATTTCCCTACCTGGGATAAATTCCTCTAACATTCCTATTTTATTTCCAGAAAAAAAATCACTTAATTTACTCATAAGTTCTGTATTATTTTTTATTAGAAGAACATCGATACTAGAGCCTCCATCTAAAGGTTTTAATACAAGAGGAAAGGGTATTTTTAATGTAAATTTAGTATCCTTTTTTACAATAATACCTTTAGGGCAGGGAATACCAAAATTACTGAAAATAATTTTTGAAAAATACTTGTTCATTGCAATTGAAGATGTGAACGCCCCTGAGTGAGTGTAGGGTATTTTGAGCGTATTTAAAATTGATTGTACTTGTCCATCCTCACCAAATTTTCCGTGCAGAGCGTTAAAAACTATATTTGGAGAAAATTCAATAATATCTCTTACAAATTTTTTTAAATTCTTTCCAATTATAAATTTTTTTACAGTATAATTTTTTTTCTGAAAGGAACTTATCACTTGGTTACCTGTCTTAAGAGATATTTTTCTCTCTGAAGAATTTCCTCCCATTAATATGCCTAATTTAAAACTTTTCAAAATTACCAACTCTTTCAATTTCCCAAGATAACTTTATTCCTGTTTTATCTTTGACTATATTCTTAATATCCTCACCTAAAATCTCTAGCTCCAATGAAGATGCATTACCCATATTAATAAAAAAATTTGGATGTTTTTCTGAAATTAGCGTATTATTATATTTCTTACCTCTAAATCCTATTTTATCAATAAGTTCCCAGGCTTTAATTTGTTCTGGATTTTTAAACGTACTTCCTCCTGTTCTTACACCAAGTGGTTGATTTTTTTTTCTTAAGTTTTTTATATCCTGCATTTTTTCTTTAATTTTAATTTTATTTTCAAAATTAACGAAAAATTCAGCCTCTAAAAAGATAAAATCTTTAGGTAATTTTACCTCTCTATAATTAAATTTTATTTCATCTTTATTGATTTTCTTTAATTCCCTTTTACTATTCAACACTGTAATACTTTTTAAATTATCACTTATACACCCATTAAAACAACTTGAATTCATCCTAATAGCACCACCAAGTGTTCCTGGTATACCGACTAAAAATTCAAAACTAGATATTGAATTACTTAAACAAAAATTAGCTAGATCGATATCTTTAACTCCACAACCAACTTTAATTATTTTCTTTTTCTTATTTAGCTCAATTTTCTTAAAGTCTTCACCTAGTTTTATTACAGCCCCATTAAATCTTCCATCTCGAAAAAGAATGTTTGATCCAAGACCAAAAATAAAAAAAGGAAAATTTTTTGGTATTATTTTAAGAAAAAAAAATAATTGTTTTATATTTGATGGTTCAAAAAATACTAGACATTTTCCTCCAGTACCAAACCAAGTTCGTTTACCAATATTATAATTAAAATTAATTTTTCCTAAAAACCTGTAAATTAATTTTTTATTTATTTGATTCATTATTTTCTATTTTTTTAGCAAATTCGTACGCTAGTTTTGTTATTGGACCCGCACCAAGAAAAACTATATTATCACCAACTTTAATAATATCTTCCAACTTCTTAAAAAGTTTTAATTTATTAGTTACATAATCTGATTTTTTTACACCAATACGACTTACTAACATTTGACTTTCGAACCTTTTGATTTTTTTTTCGCCAGCTGAGAATACTGGTAGTAAAATTATATGATCTGCAATCCTTAAGCTTTTTATAAAATCTTCAAATAACGAACTAACTCTAGAATATCTGTGGGGTTCATGAACGACAATTATTCTCTCTTTACTAATTAATTTTAGGCTATTAATAACATTTGAAATTTCTACAGGATGATGGGCGTAGTCATCAAAAATTTTAATTTTATTTTTATAAATTAAATTAAATCTTCTTTTTACACCAGAAAATTTTTGAATGCCTTCCTTAATAATTTTTGTATCAATACCAACGCCTACTGCAACACTTATTGCTGCTAAGGCATTTTTAATATTATGAAGTCCGATCATAGGAAAATAAACTCTTTTAATAATATATTTTTTTAACCAATTAATTTTTACATCAAAGCATGAGTAATAAGTATTTTTTCTAAAGATAATTTTTATATTTGAACAACTGATATTAGAAAATTTTGAAATTCCATAAGATATTGTTCTTACGTTTTTAAGATTTTTGCAAATAGATTTTATATTTTTATCATCTTTACAAATACATAAAAAACCAAAGAAAGGAATATTTTGTCCATATGTTAAAAAAGCGTTTTTAAGATTATCAAAAGTTTTATAAAAATCTAAGTGTTCAGGATCAATATTATTTATTACTCCTATTGTTGAAGGCAGATGTGTGAATGATCCATCAGATTCATCTGCCTCTGCAATTATCCATTTACCCTTACCCAATTTAGCGTTTGTGTTGTATTTATTTATTATTCCACCATTTATAATTGTAGGATCCAAATTTGCATACTCAAATATACTTGAAATAATTGACGTAGTTGTAGTTTTTCCATGTGAACCAGAAATTGTGATTGAGTATTTTAATCTTAAAATCTCTGCAAGCATTTTTGCTCTTGAAATAGTTGGAATATTATTCTTTCTAGCTTCGATTATGTCTTTATTATTTTTTTTAATTGCAGATGAGAAAACTACTAAATCAGATCCTTTTATTCCTTTCTTTCCGTGACCTATATTAATTTTTACACCGATTTTTTTTAGTCTAATAGTATTCGAATTTTCATTTTTATCACTCCCCGAAATGTCGAAATTCAAATTATGCATAATTTCAGCAACCCCACTCATTCCGATTCCACCAATTCCAACAAAAAAAACTTTTTTATATCTTTCAAAAATCATTTTACGTACTTAATGTCCTTAGTACTAAATCTTTTAATTTCAGATTTTTACTATTTTTTTTATATAGTTTTTTTGAAGCTTTATTAATTATTTTTTTCTTCAATTCCTTAATAAATTTACTTTCATTCAAATTTGTCTCGTCAAATATTACACATTCATTTTTTTCAGAAAATCTTTTAGCATTTTCATACTGATGATTATTTTTTGAATGTGGTAATGGAAAAAGGAATGCCGGGGTTGAGAATGTTTCAATTTCGGCAAGTGAAGATGAACCACATCTTGAAATAATTAAATCTGCATTATGCATTTCATCATAAATATCTTTAAAAAAAGATTCTAGTTTGAATTCAATATTAAGATCTTTATAAATATTTTGTAAATTTTTTTTTTGATTGATTTGAGTTTGCTGACATATAAAAATTTTTTCTTTTAATCTTCTATCAAGTTTTTTAAATATATTTGGAATTAAAGTTGAAAATACTTTCGCTCCTTGACTTCCACCTATTATTAAAATTTGTTTTTTATATCTATTTCTCTTTATTTTCTTTTTATAAAAAATACTTCTAATTGGCATGCCAGTATAAAACACTTTTTTATTAATTTTACAAAATTTAGTATTTTTGTATGAAAGTGCTATATAATCTACGATTTTTGATAGTATTCTATTTGATTTACCCATCACAGCATTTTGTTCATGAATGATAGTTGGAATTTTTAATAATTTTGCTGATATCAAACCAGGAAATGAAACATAACTGCCAAAACCAACAACAGTATCTGGTTTTTCCATTAAAAATAATCGCACACACTCGAATATGGATTTGATGATTTTAAAAAAAGAAATAGGCCACAAAAATATTTTTTTGTTAAAAGTAGTAAAATTAATTATTTTATAATCAATTCCATTTTCCTTTAAAATATATTCGCATCTTTTATCAGTTAAAAAAATTATTTGATGATTAGAGTCATTAAAATTTTCATATAATGATATGGCTGGAAAAACATGACCTCCCGTTCCCCCAGTGCAAAAAAAGAGTTTTTTAAACTTTTTCATATTTTATTTTAGATAGTGAAAGTATAAAGCCAATTAATATTGCGCAAGATATTAATGACGATCCTCCATATGACAAAAATGGAAGAGTCATTCCCTTAGTTGGAATCAAATTTAGCGTTGAGCAAATATTAATCATAGTCTGCAAAATAAATATGATTGCTAAACCAGAAATTGATAAAAAATAAAAAATGTCATTTTTTCTAGTTGAGTGATAAATAGATCTGTAAAATATAAATGTATAAAGAATAATAACTATTAATACACAAATTAGCCCTAGTTCTTCAGCAGCGAGTGATAAAATGAAATCAGAATAAACATCTGGCAAGAAGCGAGAAACTTCCCCAGCCCCCAGCCCTTGTCCAAAGAAACCCCCATTTGTAAAAGAATCTATTGATTTGTGTATTTGATAATTATCACCTGTGGCTGGTTGCAAATAATTATCAATTCTAAATTTCACATGATCAAGTGTGACATATGCTAAAATTATAATAATTAGACTCAAAAATAATAACAAAAATATTATTTTTTTGGATACTCCAAAAAGTATTAATTGTGCAAACCAAGTTAATAAAATTAACAAAAACATTCCAAAATCAGGCTGAAAAAAAAGTACTGAACCAATTAAGGATAATAAAAATACGTTAATTTTTAATGAATTATCTTTTTTTTTTTGAAATCTTGTTAAAAGTGTTGCAGTTACAATAACAAATGTTGGTTTTAAAAATTCTGATGGTTGTAT